>Ga0214544_1008236_pt1 | contig 17548 bp, 20 predicted proteins | sample CNSS3metaG_FD_160074 | JGI IMG/M metagenome (GOLD analysis project Ga0214544, IMG submission 160074) | Root nodule microbial communities from cowpea collected in UCLA plant growth center, Los Angeles, California, USA - CNSS3 | ecosystem: Host-associated > Plants > Roots > Nodule | place: USA...
CAGCCGCCTTCATCCTGATCACATCGCGCACACGGCGCATCGCAAGCCTCTCCGTCGGCATCCAGGGTCCCCCTTCGCAAAACCGAAAGGTTGACCCTATGGGAGCCAGAAGAGGTCTCGTCACCCCGGGTTCGCTCTTGCGATACCCGGGCGACATCATCCCGGAATGGTGGGCGACATCATCTCGGAACGGGTGGGCGACTTCAAATCGGAATGGTGGGCGAGATCATCTCGGAATACTGGGCGACATCGATCGGAATCCGCACTCGGTCGTCGGCTATCTCGAATCCGAGCCCCGCCGCCTCCCCCCATTTGGATGAAAAACAAACTCGGAATCGCCTTCACCAGTCAGAATCTCAGAATTTCCTGCCGGCGCCGCAAAGGTCATTCAGAAAGCTGCTCAGCTCGATAAAGAAGAGTGAAAAGTCGTGGGTTATGCGCGCAAGCGGTGCCTGCCTCAGAAGGTGCGCGGACGCGCGCTAGTTGCACGAACGACCGCTGCGTCGATTGGATGGCATCCACAAGAAGTAATCAACCAGAACTTTGCAGCAATAACTCGGACTAGAGGTCTCCGGCGCAGGATTTCATCGTAGCCGCGCAGTATATCTACTGGGTTATATCACGGATTCCGCTCCTAAGCATTAACCTGGAGGATTGTTCATGATTAAGGGAAGTGAATTTTCGGCAGTTCGCCTCGGCCGCAGAGATGTTCTCCATGCGGCTGCGGCGGCTGCGCTGGGTATGCCTTTGATCGGAACAAGGGCGTTTGGGCAAGATAAGTTGTCAGGCAGCGGTGAAGTCGTGGTGTTTTCCTACGGTGGTTCGTACACCAAAGCGATGCGAAAGAACGTGTACGAGCCCTTCACTAAGGCTACCGGGATCGCCGTCGTCGACGTGACTGCGGATTCTGCCGAGCCGCAAGTCAAGGCGATGAAGCAGGGTGGGCGCGTCGACTGGGATGTTGCTGTGATTGACGTCCAATACTTCAACCCGATGCGTGAGGCAGGCATGTTTGTGCCTATTGACTACAGTATCTGGGACGACGAATCCTTGAAAGGAGTGCCGCAGGAGGCACGCTTTAGCGATGGGGTTGTTGCATACCAAAATGCGGTAGTCCTTGTTTACGATGAGCGTGCCTTTCCTAGTGGTGGTCCGAAAGATTGGGTGGACTTCTGGAATCTCAAAGCTTTTCCTGGGCCTCGAGGGCTCGCTGCTAAACCTACCCACCTGACTTTTCCGTTGGTAGCGGACGGTGTCCCGGAATCGCAGATTTGGCCGCTGACCGACGACAAACTGGACAGAGCTTTTAGAAAGCTTGACGAGATTAAGCCGAACGTAGCGAAGTGGTGGTCTGCTGGAGGGGAGCCGATCCAGGCATTACTAAATAAAGAGTTTGCAGTCACTACCTGCTTCGACGGGCGAGCCGTGCAGGCCATTCGACACGGTGCATCTCTCCGAATTGTCTGGAACCAAGGTCAGATAGGCGGCAGCTATTACACGATCCTAAGGGGTGGCCCAAACAGTGGTAACGCGCAAAAGTTTCTTGCGTATGTAAACCGAGCGCAGATTGCCGCCAACTATACGTTGGAGACCAATCTTGTTAGTCCTAATTCGAATCAGCTGCAGCACTTGCCTGCGAATATCATTCCACTGCTAAGCATCAACCCGGAAAACAAGTCACAGCTCACCCCTCTGGACGGCGCCTGGCTGTCGAGCAGACGCACAGACGGAAAGACGAATTTCGAGCATGTGCAGGAGCGATGGTTGGCTTGGCGTGCTCAAGGGTAGAACTTGAAACCTTTTGGCCCTACACGGCTGCTCGCGATGTGACCACTGCATGCCCTGGTCGCTACTACTCTGGCCCTGGCTCAAATACTCCATCAGCCTGCCGCTACAGCGTGACGACTTGAGGCGTGGAGTGATCCTTCCCGAAACGGCGGGCGGATTGAAGCGGTTTTTTGCTCCTCCGAGTGGCGCGATATTGAATCGAGGTGGTTCGATTGCGGCGACCCTCTCTATGAAGGCGAGGATGTGGCTGCCAAAGATCGGAGAGATCTGCGATGGTCGCCGCGGAGGCCTGCTCGCGCGCGGCGACGGGGTTTCGGGGCTTTGACCGCGCACGGATTCTCGACCGGCCGGAGCCTCGTCATCAGCTCGACCGTCGCCGTTACCACTTCCGAGCTCCCCGGCGGCTGCGCTCCTACGTTCGCGAACGATTATCGGATGGTTACCGCCGCGGCTATATTTGCTACGCGGCGGATGGCAGGATGTATTTGACGCCGAGCGCAAAACTCTAGTTCTGGGTGGTCCAAAGTCCGGTCTCGGACAATAAGAGCGCAAAACTCTAGTTCTGGGTGGTCCAAAGTCCGGTCTCGCTACAAAAACCTCAAGACTCTAACTGCCGCTGGATGAAAATGCAGTGGCAGGTCATCTCCGATCGCGATTGAGGTCGTGCGGCGGATCGACGCGCTGTTCGAGATCGAACGCTCGATCAATGGCAAGAGCGCCGAGGAGCGCCTTCAGGTGCGGCAGACGCTGAGCCGGCCCTTGATCGAAGACCTACAGGTCTATATGCGCGAACAGCTCGCCAAACTGTCCCGCGGCCATGACCTGGCCAAGGCGTTCAACTACCTCCTCAAGCGTTGGGCGAGCTTCACGCTGTTCCTGGAGGACGGGCGAGTTTGCCTCTCGAACAACGCCGCCGAACGAGGCTTGCGAGGCATCGCAATTGGCCGGAAGTTCTGGCTGTTCTGCGGATCTGATCGCGGTGGACGGCGTGCGGCGGCCATGTACAGCCTGATCGTCACCTGCCTATGCCGAGTGCGGCATAGCGCTGTTTATGCCGCCCGCCGAACTATGCCGAGTCGGGTCGTTTTCCCCAGATTTCTCGCTGACCGGCGTTTGGTCGGTTCGGCATAGTTCGTTCTGTGCCTCCGCTTTCAACAGCGGAGAACAGGAAGATGGTGTGAGTGGCGGAGTAATTCTCCCCACTTATGGCATTTGAAAATTCCCCAATTTTCGTGGCGGCCGACCGGCCAGGGCATGCCCTGGCCGGTCGGCCGGCGCGTCGAATCGCCGACGTTCCTCCTCAGGCGAAAGGGAGGGCGCGGTGCTCAAACTTGGGGAACTTGTCATGATCCTGGATTTGCATCGCCAAGGCCTGTCGGTCAGCGCTATCGCCCGGCAACTTGGTGTCGACCGAAAGACAGTCAGGGCCTACATCGCCAAAGGATTGGAGCCGCCGGTCTACAAAAAGCGAGCGGCGCGGCCTGGAATTGTCGACCACTTCGAAGCTTATTTGCGTGAGCGGCTGGCTGCCTATCCTGCGCTCACCGCCGTGCGGCTGTGGCGTGAGCTCAAGGAACGCGGCTTTGTCGGCGGCTACAGCATCGTACGCGATCGCGTGCGCGAGCTGCGGCCTGCCCAGCCGGCAGCCTTCGAAGTGCGTTTTGAAACTCCAGCAGGTGAGCAGGCGCAAGTCGACTTCGCCAGGTTCGAGGTCGAGTTTATCGATGAACCAGGGGTCAAGCGCATCGTCTGGCTGTTCTCGATGGTGCTCAGCTACTCACGACTGATCTGGGCGCGGTTCGTTGTCCATCAGGATCTGCAAACAGTGCTTCGCTGCCATATCGCCGCTCTGGAAGCGATCGGCGGCGCTCCGCGCGAGATCCTCTACGACCGCATGAAGACCGCTGTCCTTGGCGAGGACGCCGGGGGGCTCGTGGTCTACAACCGTGCGCTGGTCGATCTCGCTTGCCATTATGGCTTCCAGCCGCGCGCTTGCCGGCCTTATCGGCCCAAGACAAAAGGCAAGGTCGAGCGGCCGTTCCGCTACATCCGCGAGGACTTCTTCCTCGGCGGGGTCTTCCGCAATCTTGACGACCTCAACGGCCAGCTCCGCCATTGGCTGGATACCGTCGCCAATCCGCGGGTGCATGCCACGACCCATCGGGTCGTCAATGAGGCCTTCGCCGAGGAAAAGGCGGCACTGCAAGCCTTGCCGAGCGCGCCCTATCGGGCGGTGTTGCATCTGGAGCGACGGGCCTCGCACGAAGGCATGGTGAGCGTCGGCGGCAATCTGTATAGCGTGCCTGATACGACGCGGCGGCGGGTCTTCGACGTCCATGTCCTCGCTGACGAAATCCGCGTCTTCGAGGGCAGCGTGCTGGTGGCAAGTCATGCCCCGCTCGAAGGTCGGGGCCAGAAGCGGCTTGATCTGGCACATCGCAAGCTCGCCAGCTTCGGCCGACGCCGTCCAGGCAGTGCAGAACCCGTCACCCTCACGCGCGCCGGTGACCATGCCGTTCGTCGCTCACTTGACTTCTACGCGGCCGTCGGCCGCCGCCTGGCAGCCCAGGAGATCGTATGATGAGTGCTTCCTCCGTCATCGAGCGCGTCAAGACCAACCTGGTCAGTCTGAAGATTCCGCGCGCCCTGGAAATCCTCGACGTCACCCTGCGCGGCCTCGAACGCGGCGAAATTAGCGCCCTCGACGCCATCGACGCCTTGCTCACCGAAGAACTCACGATGCGCGAGAACCGTCGCATCAAAATGGCGGTTCAAATGGCCAAATTGTCGGCCATCAAGACGCTCGCCGGCTTCGACTTCGCCTTCCAACCGTCACTCGACAAAAACCGCGTCCTGGCGCTCGCCGGATTGCAGTTCATTAATCGCGCCGAGGCCGTCCATCTCATCGGGCCACCAGGAACCGGCAAGACCCATCTGAGCCTTGCTCTCGGCGTGGAGGCCGTCAAGGCAGGGCGCAGCGTCTACTTCAGCTCCCTCGCCAATATCGTCGCCTCGCTCGCCAAGGCCGAACGTGACGGCGCTCTGCGCGAGCGGATCCGCTACTACTGCCGGTTCGCGCTGCTCATCGTCGATGAAATCGGTTACCTCCCGGTCACTCCCGGTGGCGGCAACTTGTTCTTCCAGCTCGTCAACGCCCGATATGAAAAAGGCGCTATGATCCTAACCTCGAACCGCGGCTTCGCCGAGTGGGGAGAGATCTTCGGCGATTCCGTCGTCGCTACCGCGCTGCTCGATCGCCTGCTTCACCACGCCGTCGTCATCCAAATCGAGGGCTCGAGCTATCGCCTACGCGAACATGCTGATCTCGTCCCCGAGACAATCCGGCACAAAACGCAGGCAACCACCAACCCCATTCCCCCGACCCTGAAACGCCGGGGCCGGCCACCAAAAGACGGAGGTGCTGATCACGTCGACGGCTGATCGCCATCCCGCCGACTGGGGAATTTTGCGGCGCCAATTCTGAGGAGATTCCGTGCGCCATTGACAGATGGGAGTTGAAGAGTACTTGAGCAGAAGCCGGCTGTACCGGCGTCTCAGAAGCGGGCCGCACGGACAGTTCGTCGAGCGCTACGCCGCTCGTCTCGTCGAAGAGAGGCTCGTTCGGCACGGTACATGGCGTTGCCTCAACGTGGTTGGCGGGCTCCTGAGTTGGATCGCGGGCCGTCGCTACAAGCTGGTCGATCTCGATGAGCAGGTCGTTGAGCGGTACCTCCGACATCGAGGCGGGAGGCAGTCTATCCAACCCGGTGACCGAGCTGCGCTCAAGCGATGGCTGTCGGTGCTGCGCGAGGAAGGCGCGATCGCTCCGTTGGTGCTGCCGCCTCTCACCCCGCACGAACGGATATTCAAGGAGTTCGATGCCTACCTGCGATCAGAGCGCGGCTTGGCCCCGAGGTCCATCGTCCGCCATCTCCCAGTCATCCGCAGGTTCCTGCACGAGGTGTGCTCCGGCGGCGCCGGCGCCGTGTGCAAGATCAGCCAAGAGGACGTGATCCGCTACGTTGAGCGCCACGCCCAGGATTGGAGCCCAGGAACAGGCAAGGCGATGTGCTGGTCGTTGCGTGCCTTTCTCCGTTACCTCCACCATCGGGGGCTGAACGCGCGCCCGTTGGCGGAGTGCGTTCCATCGATGCGCCGATGGAAGCTCGCAACTCTACCGACCTATCTGCCTGCCGCTCAGGTGCGGAAGGCTCTCGACGGTTGCGACCGAGAGACGGTGATGGGACGACGCGACTACGCCATTCTGCTGTTGCTGGCCAAGCTCGGCCTGCGGGCCGACGAGGTCGCGACGCTCACCCTCGACGATATCGACTGGCGCGCCAGCGAGATACTCGTTCGCGCCAAGGGCCGACAGCGGGCACGAATGCCGATATCGCCCGACATTGGCGCGGCTGTCGTTGCATATCTGCGCAATGGCCGCCCAAAGTCGTCGTGCCGACGGCTGTTCGTCCGCACACTCGCACCACACGTCGGCTTTGCTTCCGGATGCGCGATCACCATGATCGCCAAGGCCACTCTCGATCGCGTGGAATCGAAGGTTGCGCCCACCGCGGCGCCCAGATCTTCCGACACAGTCTCGCTACCGAGCTTCTCCGATCTGGCGCGACCTTGTCGGAGATCGGACAGTTGCTGCGGCACGAGAACCACGACACCACCCGGATTTACGCGAAGGTCGACATCGATGCGCTGAGAACATTGAGCCTGCCCTGGCCGGGAGGTGTGCAATGACTGATCTGCGCTCCGCACTCGATAAGTACCTGAGCATGCGCAAGGGATTGGGATACAAGTACGAGCACCAGACCCGTCGGCTCGCCGACTTCGTCGCCTTCATGGAGAAGCGCAAAGCCAGGGTCATCACGACGAAGCTGGCAATGGAATGGGCAACGCTTCCGCCCGATCGTCATGCATCCTGGGCGCTGCGATTGAGCGACGTGCGCGGGTTCGCGCGCCATGTCGCCAACTTTGATCCGAGAAGGGAGGTGTCGCCCGTCGGCATGCTGCGCGGATGGAAGCGCGCCAAGCCATATGTCTACCGCGACGCGGAGATCGATGCGCTGCTGACGGCAGCGCTGGTTCTGCCGCCAGCGGACGGGCTGCGCCGATGGATCTACCATACCTTGTTCGGGCTGATCGCGGTGACAGGCATGCGTATATCCGAGGCGACGGGCCTGGAGCGTGATGACGTCGACCTCGACGCCGGCGTGCTGACGGTCCGGCTGATCAAGTTCGGCAAGTCGCGGCTCGTGTCATTGCATCCGACGACGAGAACCGCGCTGCGCGACTACGCCCAGCGGCGTGATGCGCTGCTCGGATCACGCCGCGGCTCGACCTTCTTCGTTGCCGAACAAGGAGGCCGATTGCTGCACCAGTACGTTCATCGCGTCTTCTGGCGATTGTCCAGAGAGATCGGGCTGCGGCGCCCAGGTGATCGTACCGGCCACGCGTGCACGACTTCCGTCATCGCTTCGCCATCCGGACGCTGCTCGACTGGTATCGCGAAGGCAAGGACGTCGAGCAACAGCTCCCAGTACTCTCCACTTACCTCGGCCACGCCTGCGTGCGCGATACCTACTGGTATCTCTCGGCCTGCCCCGAGTTGATGGAAGAAGCGGCACGGCGTCTCGATCGGCGATGGGAGGTGACGCCATGAAGCCCGCCTGCAACGTCGCCACGTTGATCGAGCGCTTCTTCACCGAGCGCCTCATGCGCCAGCGCAATGTTAGCGGCAACACGATCGCCTCCTACAGAGACACGTTCCGGCTGCTGTTCATGTTCGCACAGGAGCGGCTGCGGAAGTCTCCATCGGCCCTGACGCTCGCCGATCTGGATGCAACATTCATAAGCGCGTTCCTCACCGATCTCGAGGTAAAGCGCGGCGCCAGCGCGAAGACGCGTAACCTGCGTCTTACCGCCATCAGATCCTTCTTCAGGTTCGTGTCCTTCGAGGAACCGGCACACAGTGCCCTGATCCAGCGCGTGCTCGCCATACCGAGCAAGCGCCATGACGAGCGACAGGGGCACTTCCTGACGCGCCCCGAGATCGAGGCGGTTCTCGCAGCGCCCGATCGAACGACGTGGCTTGGTCGCCGCGATCACACCTTGCTGCTGGTCGCAGCCCAGACGGGCTTGCGCCTCTCAGAGCTGACTGGCCTTGACCGAGATGCCGTCCACCTCGGGTCTGGTGCACACGTACGATGCGTCGGTAAAGGGCGGAAGGAGCGGACCACTCCGCTGACCACGGTGGCTCGGTGTGCGCTCCAGGCATGGCTCAAGGAGCCGTTGCGGAAAGGAGCAACAGCGTTGTTCCCCAACGTGCACGGGGGCCGGCTCAGTGCCGACAGCGTCCAGTCCCTGCTGGGAAAGCATGTTCGTGTCGCTCACAAGAGTTGCCCGTTTTTGAAGGCCAAGAACGTGTCACCGCACGTGCTGAGGCACAGCGCTGCGATGGAACTGCTGCGGCGTCGACTGCTCCGTGATCGCGCTGTGGCTCGGTCATGAATCGGTCGAGACGACGCAGATGTACCTGCACGCCCACCTCGCCCTCAAGGAAGCTGCCCTGGCGAAGCTCAAGCCGTACGAGCGCGGCAAGCGAACCCGCTTCCAGCCGAACGACCGCCTACTCGCCTCCCTCGAGGCGCTCTGAACGACCAGACTATGCCGAATGGAATGGGGCTGCCCTGCACGCGATCGACGGTGCCAGCGTGACAACGACGTGCCAGACCAAATCCGTTCGGCATAGTTCGGCGGGCGGCATAAACAGCGAAAATGAACGGCGTCGACCCGCAAGCCTGGCTGGCCGATTTTCTTGCCCGCATTGCCGCCCATCCGGCTCATCGGCTCGACGAACTTCTGCTCTGGAATTGGACGCCAGCGCTCTCCGCTCAAGCCGCATGACCACCCACGTCAACAAGGTCCATCACGTCACCACCATAACCAAGGTCGCAAACGACCTCGGCGAAGATGAGGATTGGTTGTGGGACATTGCCAACGAGATGGAGATCGAGGACGGCGTCATCTGGGTCTACGGCATCGGAGAAGACGGCGTCCAGGCGTTCACCGACTTCGGAATCGAGAACCTCATCGAGCTCATCAAGTTCTGTAAAGAGAACCCTGGACTACTCAGGCGGTAACCCTGCGGCCTACGCCGAATGGGTACCGTGCATCGTAGCGATAGGGGCAATCAAATAGACCCAGCGCCGGCAATCAAATAGACCCAGCGCCTGGCGGAAGCGGGCGTGGAGCCCTCTGTCGGCAGCGTCGGAGATCCCTATGACAATGCACTCGCTGAAACCATCAACGGCCATCACGGCAGAGGTGATCCACCGGCGTGGACCATGGCGCAGCTTCGAAGCCGTCGAGTTCGCGAGCCTCGAATTCGGTAGACTGGTTCTTCACAACCGGCGGCTCATGGAGCCTGTCGGAAACATCCCGCCGGCTGAAGCCAAGCAACGCTACTACGCTATGCTGGACAACCCGCCATGGCGGCATAAGTTAAACCAAATTGCCTCGGGTAAACCCGAGGCGGTTCACGGCCATTTGGCGGCTTTGGTCCACCGATGCTCGCTTATCGCTTTGAAGAGAGTCGCGGCGGTGAATCCGTCGAGCCGGATTTGGTGGGCTTTACCGGCACCAATCGGCTCCCTAGGTCAGCGGGTGCCAATTAGTGTAGGGCGTGACGCCGGCAGCGTGCTTTGCCGACCTCAGGAGGCGGTGACCGTCGCCACCATATCCTTGAGGAGCCGGGCATGAAGTATCGAAAGATGGGCCGCTTCTTCTGAGCAGCCAGAAGGTCATTTTGAATGGGATCGGTGATTACCGTGCGCCCTTGTGTCCTCAACTCTATCTGATTTGGTAGTTGTCTGATCTAGCCGGGTGATTTAGGTCAATCTCCAAAGTCCACACGACCTGGTGCTTTGGTCGTGTAGCCGCGGAGGTGACGACCTGACGCATAGAAGCCTCGCATTCTTCACTGCGGCGAAGAGTTTCGTCCTTGCAAGCGCGCCGATACCCTCGGCGGTATTAAAACTCCCTTAGAAGTTCACCCGCTTTACTCAATTATCTGGAGATCTATGACTTGAAAAGGCAAGCATACAGAGGGAAGATCGAAGAGGTTATCTACGTCCGACTCAACGCCGGTGACGACCTTCTTCGAGCCCTTTGGGACATCTGCAAAGAATATGATGTAAAGACCGGAATCCTTCTGGATGCGACCGGCTCGATGCAAAAGGTTAGGGTGCAGCGGTTCCCCCACCAGCCACGACCAGGGAATACCGGGATTGACTACGTTGAGATTCCTGGGCATCTCGAAGTGAGCGCACATGGCATCATCGGGATGGGCTGGGTCCCGGACAAGTCGGTCACACCAGAGAGCGTTAACAAGGCCGACCCTGGGCTTTTACATGAGATCGACACGGGCTTTGGAGTTGCAGGCTTCGAAGGACACGAGACGCCCTATTTCCACGTTCATATTACGGTGTCGAGTGCCTCGGAGACCGTTTGTGGGCACCTCATGGAGGGTTCACCAATTTCCAAAAACACTTGGAACGGCGAAGCTAAGGTGCCCTCACACTTCACGGTCGTGATCGCAAAGGTTTCGGGCGTCATCTTGAGGGCGACTTGGGATAAATCTGGTTACTATCATGACCTCGTACCATCATAGAGAGCATTACCATCATAGAGAGCATTTCGAAAACACGGCGTAGCTTCCCGCGGCAAAATCACTGACCATGCTAGGAGAAGCTTACGCTGTAACCGGGCGCAGCCTCTTAGCGCGAGTCTTGAGATGCGACTAGGCGGAGCGCCGCCTCGGCAATCAAAAGGTGACACCGGTTCTGAGCGGCGCATCAAGACAGTATATCCTAGGCGCGAACTCCCGCGCGCGCGGAGTTGTCGTCAGAAGACATTGACCTCAATAAAGAGAGCTTATGTAGTCTATGCAGACTAGAACACCAGGCCTCACCACGGCTTTTGTTGAGATGCTGCAGAGCGTCGCGAGCAAGGAATTGCCTCGTGCTGTCTTACAAGCCGCGAAGGAACGCATCCTCGATGCGTTGAGCGTTACCTTCAATGGGTTGGAGCAGCCTGCGTCTGAGGTCGCTTTTCGCTCGGTAAGTCCATGTGACGGTCCGTGTACCGTCATTGGTCGCAAGGCGAGTGCGGGCGCCGCAGATGCAGCGTTTGTGAACGCTGTCACAAGCCACACCACGGCTCAGGAGGATGATGGAGGCGGAGGTCATCCGGGGACCTACGTGGTTCCAGCATCACTTGCGGTTGGCGAGCAGTATCGACGTTCGGGTAAAGACGTATTGGGTGCGATCGTTGTCGGCTACGAAGCGGCGCACCGAATGGGCATGGCCGTGCGTGGGGGGGTGCACGCGAACGGCTTTCGTGTGGTCCCAACGATCGGGGTTTTCGGCGCCGCTGCCTCGGCAGCAGTTTTGTCTGGACTTGATACGCGCAAATTTGCGAATGCAGTCAACTTTGCTGCACATATGGCCGGCGGGTTGCAGGAGGGCCATGCTGATGGCACGATGGACTGGAGCATCCATGCCGGTCTTGCAGCCCGCGGGGGGATTGCAGCGGCTGCTTTTGCGGGGGCCGGTGGTGAAGCGGCGCCACGCACACTCGATGGCTCACATGGGTTCTTTAGTACGTTCGCACGGGGCAAAAATTGTGACGCTGGCGCTCTGATAGCTGAAACGGGGGAGTTCGGAATCCTCAGCGCCCGTTCCAAGCCGTTCCCCGCTTGCTCGTACAACCAAGACACGATGCTTATGATCCGTTCGCTCCAGCCGTCCGGCCTTGCGCCATCTGAGATCGAGCGTGTCATCGTGACCCGACCTGCCAAGGGATCTAATAGCTACGATGCGACTGGATCGATGGCTGCCCCCCCCTACCATAATATGTTCCAGGCGCAGATATCGGCGAAATTCACCTCTGTTGCTGCATTGCTCGCCAAGCCCGTCACGGAATTGCGATACTTCCGTAACTCTTTCCGGGATCCGGACGTCGAGAAAGTCGCGCGTAGGACGACGTTAATGATTGCGAAGAATGACGCCGACCCAATTACTGTCGAGGTCATCTTGAAAGGTGGTCGGACGCTCACCTTGCGTCCTACCGACGTGGCTGACATGAGTTGGGAGACAGATATGGATGCGAGGTTCGAGCGGCTTGCGTCTCCACGACTTCATGCCGCGACCCGAAGCGTGCGCGATCTCGTAGCCAGTCTGGACACGGCTTCGGACATTGGTCGGCTTATGCAGCTCGTAGCATAGCGCCTTCGACTGATCTATAGGACTCGCTGCGCTGGCCGCCGAATTGGTGAGCCTTTCGGTGTTGTGTGATCACTGCAGCGGAGCCGCATCCGTACGGTGAGGACCGCTTGCCCGGAGTGACACATGTTTGATGTACGGGATGCTTGACTATGCCGAGCAGAATCCGCCTGAGCGACTGGCGAAAATCGTCGGCCATCGGCATAGTGCGTGGCTCGGTATATTCTCCCTTATTCCGACGCCCCTTAGCGGTAGGCGTCAACCAACTACATTCAGTACATTCGCATACTGCGCCTCGGAACCTTGGAGATCGGACTTAGAGCTCTGCGCCATGGCCCCGGGCAAAGGTCCTTCGATCAACCGCGGCAACCCGGTGTAAGGTACCGACCGGTTGACCCGACAAGCCTTGTGTTCAAGAGTCCGTAAGACTTGGTCTTCTTCTCTTGACCATAACCGGGTATGAGGTCCCACGTTTGCGGTGATCAGCGGGCGCGGGCGTAGCGGATCGGCATTCAGTACCGGCGGATGGGCCTCGACAGCCGGCGGAATATCGGCGTAGGCGCGCCGGGTCTCTCGGCCGCTTTGTGGTGGTCCGAGCAGCGGCTGCTCCTGATCGTCGCGACAGTGCAGCAGAATGGGCAGAAGCAGGCCGTGATTGACTTGGCTCTTGGTTCGCCCGGAGACGGACAAGGCGTGGACTGGTATCCGTCCGGTGAAGCTTTCAATTACCCACAAATTCTCCTCCGACCATGGCGCCCAGCGCGATGTCGGTGAGGCGTGACAGCCCGCGCCACATGACCGTATTGCCGGGCGGCGGATCGCTGGCGCAGGCGAGGTAGCGGCCGAGCCGGGCAATCTTGGTCAGATAGTGCGAGAGCGTTTTCTGGCTTGTTTTGGTTTATCGTTCACGAGGCCATCGAGCACGCCGATTTCAGTCGCAGTCAACGCGAGGGTGGCGGCGCGTCTGGGGCGGAACGGTTGAGCATCGTCATCCAGAAGACCCGCCAACTCGATGGAAAAGAGCGAGATCAGATTGGTCAGACGCTGGGCGGTCCTGAGCTTCGACTCCTCAGCTTTGCAGCCCGATTTGAGGATCTTGTGGAACACCTCAATCTTCCATCTCAAACTATACCATTCCAGCTTCTCAATGGCGTCGGTGCGGGAACTAACAGGCAGGTCGGTGATCAGCTTCCAATCGATCTTCTTTCTGTTTTTCGGCGTCCCGCGCTCTTCGGCATGGATCACCGTCAGGGTCAGCGCGGGATAGCGCTTCAACTTTCCGATCGGCGGCAGGACGCGAATCTTGCGATACCTGATCTCAAGAACGGCCTGGTCGGGATCGCCGTGGCTGTCTCTGACTTCGATGCGATGGAGCCCTTTGACGGCGACCTCGTCCATTTCGTCGGCGATGGTGTGATCCCCGTCTCCAGCCAAGCGGTCGACGCAGGTCCTGATCAGGAAATGAGTTCCGATCTCTTGTGCGGCGCAGAAAAGCTCGTAGAGGTCACTCTCGCGATCACCAATATGGATGCATCGTCCCGGATGATCCAAGAGTTGCGTAGACTGCTTGAGATTTTCCAACCACCGGACGCTTTCCTTTTTCTCGATTGGAATCCGGGTCGGATTGATCTTCTTTTTAAGCGCTGCCGTCCTCTTGGATTTCTTCCGTGTCCAGAACTTAACGGCCGCCAACCCCAGCGGTACCACCTCGATTGTAACCGCGAGGCTCGAATGCATCAGGATGCCGCAAACCGTGTGCGATCTGAGGCGACCTGCCTTATCCCGTCATCCCGTCCACTGTTTATGCTCTTGGTGATGCCGATCGCTTCTGACTCCCGTTGATAGCTGAACTCGGTTGTATCGTGCAGCACAAGAATGAGACCTTTAGTGGCGGCGGCACGATCACGTGTCGATCGGAAATGTCCGGCCAGAATGTCCACTTCGCTGATCTCGATGGCGCCGCCGGCTGGCCTGACCGGAGCGGGTGTCCGCCCCGATTCCGCGACGATCATCGCCGGTACGAAGCCCGTTTGATGGGCGGCGCCCTTTGCCTCGGGGCGAAACGATCGTCGCCATCGGAGCAGCAATGAGCGCGAAACACCATATCGCCGTGCCGTCGCCGCAACCTGGCGCGGCGCCTACAAGCTCTCCAGGACGATCTTGAGCTTCGCATCCTCGGACCAGCGCCGCCGTCGGCCTGTGTCCACTACTGCGAGCGGTTCGATTTGGGCACTGCGCCTATCACTGAATCGGAAGTAGGATCAGCGGTTCGGACAGCGATTGCGTCTTGTGATTCTCTGGTCGGCGATGGGCGCTGATGATTCTCTTCCCGACGATGTGACCACGCTGCACGCGATGCTGCGCGCCGAGCGAGCGGCCTCATTGCACCGGCTTACGTCAAGCCGGCCAAGTACGGCCTGCACCTGCCGCTTCATCGTCAGACCACCAGCGTGAAGGCATCGACCTCGATGTCTCGACGCTGGCAGAATGGGTGGGAGCCTCCGCCGCAACCCTGATGCCGCTGGTTGACGCGATCCGGAGCCATGTCTTTGCGGCCGAACGCATCCACGCAGACGACACCACTGTGCCGGTCCTGGCCAAGGGCAAGACCCGAACCGGCCGGCTCTGGACCTATGTGCGCGACGACCGCCCGTTTGCCGGGCCAGATCCGCCAGCGGCCGTGTTCTTCTACTCGCCCGATCGTGGCGGTGCGCATCCGGAGCAGCATCTGGCGGGCTATGTCGGGCTGATGCAGGCCGATGCCTACGCTGGCTTTGGCAGGCTCTACGAGGCCAATCGCAAGGGCGGCCCGATTATCGAGGCCGCGTGCTGGGCGCACGGCAGACGCAAGTTCTTTGATCTGGCACGGCTCAGCAAGGCGCCGATCGTGGCCGAGGCAGTCAAGCGCATCGATGTCCTGTTCGCCATCGAGCGCGAGATTAACGGTCTTACTGCGCAGGAGTGTTTGCGTGTGCGCCAGGAGCGCGGCCGCCCTCTCATCGTCGAGCTGGAGGGGTGGTCGCGCGAGCAGCGCGCCATGCTCTCCAGAAACAACGACACGACCAAAGCGATCAATTACTGCCTCAGCCGATGGGATGCATTTAGGCTATCAACTACGCGCTCAATCACTGGACGGGTTGACGTTGTTTCAATCGCAGCAGCGGCCACCAGTTTTCAAGACATGACCGTTACCACTGATGAGAAGTCGATCGTCGGCTCGCTCGACGCAACGAACATCCGTCGGCAGATGAGGTTCAATCGGTTTATTGCTCGTCGTTCGACCAAAATTGATTCTTGCCCACGATCCCAATCCCGCTCCAAAACGAATCAGGATAGTATGCGGTGTACGGCGCGAGATCGGCATTGGCTCACATCAATTCTTTCAATCGAGTCGACACGAAAATGCTCGGGTCTGCCACCACAGCTCCTCACAGACAGCGGTGGATGCGATCCTTGTCCGCATTCGGACCATCTCATGTGAGGTTCGCAACAACACGCCGATTAGCGGAGTTCGGGATTCGCTTTTTCGTCTTCCGTGATCTGAACACGTCGGGAAGTGAAGCCAAAGTCGTGCAGAGCGATGAAGCCCTGCCCTCCGAGACCTACGAACTCTTTTGGGAATACCCTGTTGTGCTGGAGGCCGCACTGAATGTCTTACGAGCCGTATTTTGCGAGAAATTCAAAACCGAGATCGTATGCAATGCAGAAGACTGGGAATCGAGACTTACGCCGCTGAAGCTTGATCTCAGCGGCACTGCCGGCAGGTAATCAACGGCTCGAGTGGTGCCTTAGGCATATGGCACGGTATATGCTGGGATCACTCGCGAGAGGAATCACCTAGCGAGCAGAGTGGTCGACGCCTGCCATCCACACACAGAGACATCTCGCAAGGAACCAAATAGATCGGGGTACACTACCATGAGCGACACAGCACCTATCAATGCTAGCGTTCCGGAAGTCGACGTCGTCAGGCGCGCAGCTCGCATTGGCGCAGAAATCAGAAACATCAAACTGTCGGGCGATTTGCCGGACCAGATTATCGCTTCAATCAACAGATTGCTGCTTGAGCATAAGGTGATCTTCTTCCGTGACCAGAGTCATCTTGATGACGCAGAGCATGAATGCTTTGCCGACCGCTTGGGAACAATTGTGCCGCATCCACTCGCTACGACCAAAGCAACGACGGTCCTCGATCTTGATTCCTCCCGCGGCGGTACCCGGGCCGATTTGTGGCACGTCGATGGATCATTCTTCGATGCTTATTTCAAGATTCTGGTGCTGCGGAGCGTAGTAATCCCACAATTCGGCGGCGACACGATCTGGTCAAATGCCGCAGCCGCATATCTCGATTTGCCGCCTTCGCTGCAACGGCTTGCGGACCAGCTCTGGGCCGTCCACAACAACGCTTTCGATCACGCAGCCATGGCTCGTTCCCGTGAAGCCGATAGAAAGCACTATGAGGAGGTCTACAGCAGAAAGATCTTTGAGGCCGAGCATCCCGTCGTGCGAGTCCATCCGGAAACCGGCGAGCGCGCGCTCTTGCTCGGCTGTTGGGCGCAGCGTTTCATCGATATTCCGAAATATGACGGCCAAAGGCTGTTCGATATATTCCAATCCTATATCACTGCGCCCGAAAACACCACGCGCTGGAGTTGGAAGAAGGGCGATGTTGCGATCTGGGACAACCGCGTAACACATCATTATGCGGTTAACGATTATGGCGATCATCATCGCGTCGTTCGCCGTGTCGCCATCGGCGTTGATGTACCCGTCAGCGTCGACGGGCGCCGCAGTGTAAAGCGTCTCAATGTAAATAAGCAGCGGCCCGTGGAAGTTACCTAGCGTGCTGGAATTCCTCGGAATTTCGTGATGCCGGGTTTGATGTTTTTACGGAGCCGTACGCTTTCAATGGCCGCCCGTCGAGACGTTTGTCAACGGCGAAAAGCTACTTTTGCTTAAGCCGAGACGCCGGACGAAATTCTGGCGCTGCAGACGGTGTTGCTGCCAGCGCGCGCCGAAGGGCGCGCGCTGGACCACGCTCCGTCAGGACATTACCACGCCATGTCGTGCGATTTGGACGGCGAGAATCGCTTCGATCTCAAGCCATCTCAAGAAATGCACCTGGCGCTCGTCATGACGCTTGCTTGGTAGCTTGGTATCGCCAAGACGCGCCAGAACAGAGTGCTGTGGAACGGCTCCTCGGAAGCCACGAACCCGAACGAGAATGGCTGCCTAGCGCAAGTTGGTTGTGGCGTGAGTTTCTCCTCGTACGGTGGTGATTCACCGCCGTGTCTACGCCGAGTGCTTGTCTGAAGATTCGCTATGCCGGTACCAGGTCATGATAGTAACCAGACTTATCCCAAGTCGCCCTCAAGATGACGCCCGAAACCTTTGCGATCACGACCGTGAAGTGTGAGGGCACCTTAGCTTCGCCGTTCCAAGTGTTTTTGGAAATTGGTGAACCCTCC
>Ga0214544_1008238_pt1 | contig 17544 bp, 12 predicted proteins | sample CNSS3metaG_FD_160074 | JGI IMG/M metagenome (GOLD analysis project Ga0214544, IMG submission 160074) | Root nodule microbial communities from cowpea collected in UCLA plant growth center, Los Angeles, California, USA - CNSS3 | ecosystem: Host-associated > Plants > Roots > Nodule | place: USA...
TCAAACAGTGTAAATAATTTAAATACTATCATGAAATGCGCTTGAAACGTCAGATAAACTTAACAAAATTTGGTTAAAAGGACTAAATTCACGCATTTTGAAAGATGAAGGACTAAATTGGTCAAAAGTTTTGATGAGGGACTAATTCCAAATTTCGCTGAAACTTGAAGGACCAAAAACATATTTAACCCTAGAAAAAACGAGGAATCTGTTTTACAAGTTAAAAGATGATGGTTCTGTTGTTTCCATAAGTGTCGTCAATTTGACTAGAATTTGACTTTCAGTGTTATAAATTACCAGTTATCAAACCTTACTTTATATATCTCTTTCTTTCACTTGCTTTTTTCCTCTGCATTCTAAGGTGACACTGCAAAGCCATGACCAATGTTTCTTCTTTTGCAATTCACATTCAGGACACACTTCCTCAACTCCCATCAACTCTCACTATTCTTGCCATCGACACTAACTTAAGCGTTCTTGAATTCATCATGAAAACATGCAACCAGGATGGTGTTCAAGGTTAGATATACATATTTTATTCATAATTATTTCTTAAGAGAGAGGTTTATTCTTTTCTCATGTTGACGCTACTTTTAACGTTGTGTGCAATTTTGGCATCCTCTGAATCTCTAACTGTTATGAATGCATTAAAGGAAAGAAAGTGTGTATTGATTGTATACTCATAGAGGTTGATATGCCGATCATGGATGGCTATGGATTTCTAAATTTTCTCAAAACAGTACAAATTAATGTTCCTCTGATATGTAAGCAACTAGTCCTATATATTTCACTCAAGTTTTCGAGTTTCTTACTTGTTTTACTGATTAAGAATTATTTGCAGTGATGTCTTCGAATGATAGTGGGGCTTCTAGAGTAAGGGCGCTCAAACTTGGAGCTCATGATTATTGGATTAAACCTCTTAATGTGTTTCAACTGAAGCGTTTGTGGAATTGCACAACTGAAGATACGTTGCAAAAGGATATTGGTTGCTTGATAAGAGGAATAAGTGATAATTCTGAACTGGCTTCATCAGTGCTTCATAGGAGCAATAGCAATTTCGAAGAAGGCCATGATGTTGATTAATCATGTAATCCACCCCCAACCAAGAAGCCTCGTCGTGTTGTATGGGATGAAAAACTGCATGGTGCATTTCTCAGCGCTATCCAAAAAATTGGAATTGAAAGTATGATGTGTTGTTTTTCTCTATTCATCAATACTTGCATCTCTTTGTTGGTATTCACAGTTTCACTTTTTTTACTTTATTTGTTTTAGATGTTGTGCCAAAGAAAATTCTTGTAGCCATGAATGTCCCTGGTTTGGAAAGAGGACATGTTGCTAGTCATTTGCAGGTTAGTTTCTATCTACATTTTATTTTCTTTCTATATTTCATCATTATTCTGTTGTTACTCATTGTGGCTGAATGTGAACTGTTTTTTATGGCCAGAAATATAGAAACTCTTTAAGATAGCAACAACAAAAAGAGCAACAGTAACATAATGACATGTCATTCGACTCAGCGAGACAAATACAACAACAACCGCAACAGAATGATATGTTTCTCGTTTCACAAACACAAATAAAGCAACAACAACCACAACAAGATGACATGCCATTGGTTTCATGGAGACAAATAGAGCAAAAACAACCGAAACAGTATGACATATCATTGGTTTTAGGGACACAAATAGAGCAACAACAACAACAACAAAATGACATGTGTGTTGTTTCAGTGAGACAAATAGAGCAACAACAACCACAACAAAATGACATGTCATTGGTTTCATGGAGACAAATAACGCATCAGCAACCACAACCGCAACAACATGACATGTCATTGGTTTTAGGGACACAAATAGAGCAATAACAACCGTAACAAAATGATATGTCATGGAACACAGAACCAAGGATGTGTGCAGTTGAAAAAGTTCACTTCTAACCTTGTTTTGCCACTCCAATGACAAATTTTCATCCTGGTTTTACAGGTAACATGGAAGAGGAAGCTTTGGCACTTGATAATCCTTTAGCAAGATTTGGTAACATTGCCATTACCGAGAATTTTTCAGAAGAGCAACTTGCCGACAAATTTCATGCAGAGCAAGCTTTAGAAAATGATCACCATCCTTTTGCAACCTTTACTAACTTGCAACCTTTAAATGTACTCAAATTGTTTTAAGTTGACAACAATTTTTTTTAAATGTTGCATTATAATTTCATGAGCAAATTACTCCATTTTGATAAAAAAAATACCTTGATTTTTGTGGAAAATATTTATGATGTGATCGCATAGTTTGTAAAATTATATTATTGAAGTTAGATTCCTCCAATGATAGATTAAATTTATAGCAAATTACTATGCTATATTATGGTATTATAGTAAGCTTTCATTTTATATTTTCATACTATAAGATCCAATTTGAGTTGAATAACTAAAAACATATTGAGAATATAAATTGTGATGATGGTGAGGTGTTGAAGCTAGTGTTATGCGTGTTGGTTTTGATTGTGGTGGTGGGTGCATGGGACGTGTTGGTTTTTCTAACTTAACTCAAGAATAAACATGTTTGACGGCTGTATAAATTTTGTTGGGTGTCTCTAGTAAACATGAAAAGAAAACGGGGAAGGAATATTGAAATTAAGACAAATAACAATTATTATTAATAGAAGTTAGAAAGAAATTAGGAAAGAGTTTGGTTGGAGAATGAGAGTCCGAAAAGTTTAGGATGAATGTGAATTGAAGTAGGCCAAAACACCCATAAGGGGTGCATTGATGTATGTTGTAGGTTCAGAGTATGCAAAATCTGCTCGAGAATTTGCGTATGAATCGTTCAGATAAGGTCCTCCCACAACAGCTCCTGAAAGCAAATTAGGATTTGGATTTTGGCTTTCAAAATGAAATTATCCTTCTTTACAACCAAAGTGAGGAGGGTACTCATCCACTGATGCCAATGACGACGCACGATGATGTATTTTTTCAGGGTATTTTGCTCCATATCCAACCATGTATGACATATTCAATGGATTGCTTCCCAATATGTAATCCTTCCCAATGCATGAAATGGTGCAAATATTCAACACTTTTTGATGGCTCGAATATTCATGTAACTATTTCACTTTTTCTTTTTAAAAACATATCTACTTTATATTTTTACATTTGTAACTAATAAAAATTTAAGTAATAAACATATCAATAACTAAATATATATTAATAGTTTAAAATATTAAACTATTTTGTAAGAGGTATAAGAATATGGTTAATGTTATAGACTATTTATAAAAATATACATAAATTGAGAATAAATTTATGCTACTGAATAAACCAAATGATTATGAGTGACAATATAGGTTTTGGCTCGATTGGTCGGTCTGCAGTTTTGCACAAAAACACAGGACGGGCCAAGATATAGAGTTTGTTGGCTTGTAAAAGTCTGTCATGCATAACCCGTACTCACACGGACTAACTCGCATTTCGCGTAAAAAACAAAAATTTGCATTTATGTATAATGATTACTTTCCTTTTGGACTGATGCATGAATGTTCCAAATTTGTGTATGAATGGGAAAAACAAATGTTATGTTTTTTTGAATGTGCTAAAATTTGAAGAATACATCGTGTATGTCAAAGTACGTATATGAATATGATGATAATGTTGAATTATCAATCTATCATTCTACACCCTAAAGTCTTTGCTTAATTTCGTGGACTTGTTAAATTTTTCCAATTTTTTGAATATTGAAGATTTTTTTTTAAAAAAAAAAGTTCAGTCCACGAGCTCGTGGACCAAACCTTATGTGGTACGGATCAAACTTATCAACCTGTATTTTTAACGCCTAACTCATATTTTGCGGGCCAAGTGTGGAGCAGGGACTAAATGGGTTGAGCCAGCCCACATTGTCACCCTTACAAATAACCAATTTCTTTTATTTTTGTATAAATGAATTATATCTGAACAAAAGTATTTATTACATGAATATTATGGTAGTTAAACGTGGTTTTGGAAATTGAGAAATACGTATGTTTTATTTTATAAATTGGATGGCATCAGATAAACATGGTGGGTGGATATTATGATGTTGGTGACAATGTGAAATTCCATTTTCCAATGGCATTCACAACGACTATGCTACCTTGGAGTCTGGTAGAATCATGTTGATGAATCACGTAATCCACCCCCAACCAAGAAGCCTCGCCGTGTTGTATGACATGAAAAACTACATGGTGCATTTCTCACCGCTATCCAAAAAAGTGGAATTGAAAGTATGATGTGTTGTTTTTCTCTATTCATCAATACCTGCATCTCTTTGTTGGTATTCACAGTTTCACTTTTTTTTTACTTTATTTGTTTTAGATGTTGTGCCAAAGAAAATTCTTGTAGCCATGAATGTCCCTGGTTTGGAAAGAGGACATGTTGCTAGTCATTTGCAGGTTAGTTTCTATCTACATTTTATTTTCTTTCTATATTTCATCATTATTCTGTTGTTACTCATTGTGGCTGAATGTGAACTGTTTTTTATGGCCAGAAATATAGAAACTCTTTAAGATAGCAACAACAAAAAGAGCAACAGTAACATAATGACATGTCATTCGACTCAGCGAGACAAATACAACAACAACCGCAACAGAATGATATGTTTCTCGTTTCACAAACACAAATAAAGCAACAACAACCACAACAAGATGACATGCCATTGGTTTCATGGAGACAAATAGAGCAAAAACAACCGAAACAGTATGACATATCATTGGTTTTAGGGACACAAATAGAGCAACAACAACAACAACAAAATGACATGTGTGTTGTTTCAGTGAGACAAATAGAGCAACAACAACCACAACAAAATGACATGTCATTGGTTTCATGGAGACAAATAGCGCATCAGCAACCACAAACGCAACAACATGACATGTCATTGGTTTTAGGGACAGAGCAATAACAACCGCAACAGAATGAAACAACATGACATGTCATTGGTTTTAGGGACACAAATAGAGCAATAACAACCGCAACAGAATGACATGTCATGGAACACATAACCAAGGGTGTGTGCAGTTGAAAAAGTTCACTTCCAACCTTGTTTTGCCACTCCAATGACAAATTTTCATCCTGGTTTTACAGGTAACATGGAAGAGGAAGCTTTGGCACATGATAATCCTTTAGCAAGATTTGGTAACATTGCCATTACCGAGAATTTTTCAGAAGAGCAACTTGTCGACAAATTTCATGCAGAGCAAGCTTTGGAAAATGATCATCATCCTTTTGCAACCTTTACTAACATTGTCAGTATCCAGAATTCTCAACTAGGAACTCTAGATAATGATACATCGCTAGTTTACAATCCCATTATGCTTCAGATAAATGATATGCATCATAATCAAATGTATCCAATAGAACATTCAGCCATTTTCCACGATAACTTTTGGAAATCCAGCTTTTGTCTCCCAGAATTATAACTTTGGTATGAACGTGGATCATGGTTCTCAATCAATACAACAAGGTGGAGATAACATAGGTGAAGCCATTGTTGATCAATATAGCACTGGAGATTCCATTTATCTTCCATAGTTTCAAAATGCAAGTTTGCCAAGTGGTGTTGTCAGACGTTTTGCTTGAATTGGTATTACGAGCCAAGTTTTTGACACTGGGGGAATCGAAAACACGATCTCTACCACCCTTTCTTCTAACCCCAACCAAATCAATTTTATTTCTTTAAATTATTAGCAGAAAGGATCGACCTCCCCTCTACTTTCCTTTCTTTTATTTATTAGATCATGTTATCATTTTGACTTTATTTTTATATTTTTCTTAGATTTAAATAGGAGTTATATTTTTTGTATACATAGAATCAAATAAATTATCGATGCAACTTCAAATTAAATGTACTCAAATTGTTTTAAGTTGACAACAATTTTTTTTAATGTTGCATTATAATTTCATGAGCAAATTACTCCATTTTGATAAAAAAAATACCTTGATTTTTTTGGAAAATATTTATGATGTGATCGCATAGTTTGTAAAATTATATTACTGAAGTTGATTCCTCCAATGATAGATTAAATTTATAGCAAATTACTATGATATATTATGGTATTATAGTAAGCTTTCATTTTATATTTCATATTATAAGATCCAATTTGAGTTGAATAACCAAAAACATATTGAGAATATAAATTGTGATGATGGTGAAGTGTTGAAGCTGGTGTTATGCGTGTTGGTTTTGAATTGTGGTGGTGGGTGCATGGGACGTGTTGGTTTTTTTAAGTTAACTCAAGAATAAACATGTTTGACGGCTATTGAAATTTTGTTGGGTGTCTCTAGAAAACATGAAAAGAAAACGGGGAAGGAATATTGAAATTAAGACAAATAGCAATTATTATTAATAGAAGTTAGAAAGAAATTAGGAAAGAGTTTGGTTGGAGAATGAGAGTCTGAAAAGTTTATGATGAATGTGAATTGAAGTAGGCCAAAACGCCCACAAGGGGTGCATTGATGTATGTTGTAGGTTCAGAGTGTGCAAAATCTGCTCGAGAATCTGCGTATGAATCGTTCAGATAAGGTCCTCCCACAACAGCTCCTGAGAGCAAATTAGGATTTGGATTTTGGCTTTCAAAATAAAATGATCCTTCTTTGCAACCAATGTGAGGAGGGTACTCATCCATTGATGCCAATGACGACGCACGATGATGTATTTTTTCAAGGTATTTTGCTCCATATCCAACCATGTATGACATGTTCAGTGGATTGCTTCCCAGTATGTAATCCTTCCCAACGCATGGAATGGTGCAAAGATTCAACACTTTTTGATGGCTCGAATATTCATGCAACTATTTCACTTTTTCTTTTTAAAAACATATCTACTTTATATTTTTACATTCGTAACTAATAAAAATTTAAGTAATAAACATATTAATAACTAAATGGGTTGAGCCAGCCCACATTGCGACTCTTACAAATAACCAATTTCTTTTATTTTTGTATAAATGAATTATATCTGAACAAAAATATTCATTACATGAATATTATGGTAGTTAAACGTGGTTTTGGTAATTGAGAAATACGTATGTTTTATTCTATAAATTGGATGGCATCAGATAAACATGGTGGGTGGATATTATGATGTTGGTGACAATGTGAAATTCCATTTTCCAATGGCATTCACAACGACTATGCTAGCTTGGAGTGTGGTAGAATTTGGAGATTTGATGGGTTCAGATGTTAAAAAAATTCATATCCGCAGATAAAATCTATAATGGATAGAAAATGGATACCCGCAGGTAACGAGGTACAGGTATATTTTATACCCACAAGTTAATGAGGCAAGTACAAGTATCATAGTATCCATACCCATGGATACTCGTACCTACTATACTATAATTTGAATTAAAAAAAATGAAAAAACATGATCAAAATACTAACACATTGATTTTGAATGAGTTATTTTTTATCAATTGGTCTTAAAAACTTTTCATTTCTTTGTAAACTATTATTCAATACTATTTAAATGGGTTAATTGCATTTTTTTTTCAAATTTATGAATGTCATGCATTGTATTTTTATTTGAATTTATGGTTAAAATGTTATTAAATATTAAAATTTCTTTTTGTAAATACCCACGGGTACTGTGGATATTAAAAAAATATACAGGTACATGCATAACAAATACCTTGCACGGATAAGGATACGGGTACGGGGTAGATATTTATCCACCGGGTAGGGTACGAGGGAGCTATTACACGTACCCTAACACGCCCCGTTGACATTCCAAACCAAGACCATACACGGGGTCGAGGCCTGTTATAAAAAACTAGAGAAGGTTGTCATCGTCGTGGTATCACCAAAAAGCTCAAATACTACTTTCAAGCGTACATAGTAGTATTCATGGCGACCAACCTTTCAAGCAGGTCCTCTAGAGGCCAGAGATGTCAAGGCACCTAGTTAAGTGGGTCATTGAATTATTAGAATACGACATTCACTATGAACAATGGGGATTAGTCAAGGCTTAAGTTTTAGCTGATTTCTTGGCAGAGGTCACCCCACCACTCCATGACGTTGAAGGGGAACAAGAAGGGTGGGTCCTCTCCATTGACGGGCGACCAATATTTAAGGGAGTGGAGTCGAGGTCATACTAGAGGGGTCTGTCGATGTATTGATCAAGCAATCCCTATGTTTCTCCTTCAAGGATAGTAACAATCAAGTGGTGTATGAGACCCTAATAATAGGGATGTTGTTGGCAAGGGAGTTGGGCGTAAAGACTCTGATCGCTAAAAGTAACTTGCTCTTGGTTGCGGCACAAGTATCAAGAGATTTCCAAGCAAAGGACCCCTCCTAGCTCGATACTTGGACTTTGTACGAACACTAGCGACCGCTTTCACCCTCTTCAAACTCGTCCACATCCCCAAAGATCAGAACTGTTAAGCGAATCTACTCTTGAAACATCAGCGGTCATACAAGAAATTGTAGTCGCCCCAAGAGTGACGGTAGGAGAACTACGAGAGGAAAACGCCTTTGCTATCCAGTCTGAGCAATCATTTGCTGAACTCATACCCCAGCTCGCCTCATGGATGAGTTCCCTTGTGAAGTTCCTATTAGAGGGACGACTCCCCTCAGACCTCCAAGAGGCTCAGCAAATCAAGAAGAATGCTGCTAAGTACACATTAATAGATGGGCATATATTTCATTTCAGGTTTTGTAGACCATTGTTAGCCTACGTAAAAGAAGAAGAAGCATATCAGATAACGACAGAATTCCATGAAGGTATGCGTGAGTCACATTGAAGGACGAGTTCTAAGTTTAAAGGTCATCTACGCCAGGTACTATTGGCTAACGCTGCGAAAGGATTGCCAAGAGGTGCCCCTAGTGCCAAAAGCACATGGACTAGCATCAAGCACCACCCAAGGTCTTGCACTCCATAAATGCCCTTTGGTCGTTTTGGCACAAACATACTAGGACCTTTTTTCTGAGCTACCCGATAGTTAAAATTTCTAATAGTGGCCATTGAATATTTCATAAAGTGGATAGAAGTCGAGTCTGTGACCATCATCTCAACGTCTAAAGTTCGAAACTTCATCTGAAACAACATATTGTGAATGTTTGGAACACTAAGATGACTAATATCAGATAATGAAACCCAATTTATGAGCAAATTTTTGCTTTCCAAACTATCTTGATCACTCAATTATGTGAAATCACTATTTACTATTTTCTCGAATAACCTCTTAATTAGTTATGAGAATAGTTTTTAAAAATTAAAATTAGAAAAAAAAAAGTAACTAAAAGTAATTTATTAAAATATAGAGATTAATTTTTATTGTTAAGAGGAATAACAAATTAAAAATGTTTAAACATGAATAAATGTTAGTTTTGTAATATAGTTTATAATTAAATGTGTTATTATTGATTTGTTTAAAAATAAAATACAAAATAGTTATATTAAACATATAAATTTATTTTAAAATGTTGAATTAAAAATAAATATAATACTTTAAATAAAGTAAATATTATTTTGGGTGGTATAAAAAATGTGAGATAAATGTTTATTAACTTAAAAAAAAATTATTGTTATGCGTGAGATGATAATAAAAAAATTTAATGAAAAAAATGTTTAAATAGTAAACTGAGAAGGTAAAATTATTTGAAAGTGTTGATTAATAGATATGTTTTTATATTATCAATTTGGCGATAGAAGTTAAAAATGATTCATTGTAACTCTAGGTTTAAATTAAAAATTTAAAATGAAATTTTGTAATTATTTTGCAATAAAGAATATTTATAAATGTCTACATTTTTCATTTAATATTTTAATAATTTTGCTACAATTATGAATATATATTTTTACTGTATTTTACAAATTAATTTTAAAAACTTTATATGATCAATAATATAAATAACAATAATAATTTTAGGAAAGATTATATTTTTCTTCTATTTTTTATTAAATTTTTATACAAACTTAAAAAAATTATGGTTAAATATATTAAGAAAAGTATTTCACATCGTCAAAATTTATTCACTCTTAAATTAGTTTTAATTTGTTCTCTTTCTCAAAAGGATTAAAATCTAATTTCAATTTCAATTTTTTATTTTTTATTTTTTCTTTCTTTTTTCGAAAAGAGCAAATAAAAACCAGAAAACTGGAGAGCTGAATTTAAAGGAATTTTCAACTGTTACAATAAGAATTATTTTCTTGAAAAAAAGGTAATATTTCAGAAAAAAAAAATTGTTTCCAAGTAAAAGAGTATATTTCTTCATATGGTTAATTTTTATACTAAATCATAGCAAGAAAATGTCTATTATGTAAGTAGACATATGTTTTTCAATTACATATTTATTATTTTCTTTTTACTTAATTGTATAGGACATTACACGGTACAAAATTTCTCTTACTTCCCATTTACATTTTAAAAAATTTTTATTTTATTGTAATATTTTTTTTTATTATGTTAGTATAATATTTTATTATTAAAACTTAATATCAAATGGACTTAGAAATAAAGGTGATGTGAAACAATTTTTTCCCAATAATAGGTTACTTTTTATTAGTGAAATGTTGTTCCAATAACAAGTGGAAGGTATAATGAATAGACATAATGGGGGTAAAGGATTTCGAAGAGATGTTAAAAATGAATGTGATCAGAGGGCGAGAAGGTTTTTCTCTGTTTCTTTTGCTTGTTCGGCTTCTTTTGGTTGTTCAGCTTCTTTTGGTTGTTCTTTTGGTTGTTCAACCTCCTTTGGTTGCTCAGCTTCTTTTGGTTCTTGTGGTTGCTCAGCTTCTTTTGGTGATTCTGTTTCCGTTGGCTCAACTTCTTTTGGTTGCTCTGTTTCTAATGGTTGAGCTTCTTTTGGCTGCTCTATTTCTAATGGCTGAGCTTCTTTTGACTGCTCTGTTTCTAATGGCTGAGCTTCTTTTGGCTGCTCTGTTTCTAATGGCTGAGCTTCTTTTGGTTGTTCTGTTTCTGTTGGTTCAGCTTCTTTTGGCTGCTCTATTTCTGTTGGCTCAGCTTCTTTTGGTTGCTCTATTTGTTTTGGTTGTTCTAGCTTCTCTTCCTCTACTTTGTCCTCCTTTACCTGAACTTCTTCATGTTGAATATTGTCCTGAGGAACAACAAGGGTGATGCCCTCAGCATTCTTTGGTGTGATGGGAGTCTGAATTGCGACTTCCTCTCTCCTGTTCCTGGGACCGCTCACACAACCTCCCATTATAAATTTAAGTAAATAAAAATGAATGAAGGAGGAGTGTTTGTGATCCAAGGAACAAACACCACTACGCAAAGAATGCTGAGGTGACTATAACGTTGCCCAAACCCTCTCATTTATACCTTTCACCCTCTCCATTTTAGGAGCACTTTTCGCCTTCCAATACCTATTTAGAGGGCTTTTAACCATTTACGTTCCTCAATAATCTCCGATTTCAAAACTTAATCATTCCAAAAATATTTTCTAAAACACCAAAATTAAAACCATGTCTCCACGAGTATTTTTCTTGGGATTTTTAGAAAATAAATACAAAATCTATATTCAATTATAAAGAGAGTAGTATGAAAAAAACTGATTCTTATTTTACCTTTCCAAATGTACTTTCTAGGATACATATTTATTTTCTTCATACTCTCAGGAGCACGGAAATAAATTTTGAGAGTAAGAAATATAATTTGTTTTTATGTGATTATTTTTCGAAAAGAGTTTTTTAACCAGAGATTTTAAAGAGAGAAAAAAAAATGAAAAACCAATGGCCTTTTGTAAAATACTTGTTTTGGGTGTAAGAAACATAAAAGGTATTGTTTGTGAAATTGTTTTCTGAAAAGACACTTTCAACCAAAGATTCTCAAGAAAGAAAAATAAAAACATTCCATTTGGAGAGCGAAAATATATTGGGAAATGATATTTTTACACATGTTTTGTTTGATAAACTTTGAAAAACAATATTTTTTATAAAAAAAAAATTAAAATTTTATTACTTTATTTTTTAACTTCCATTAAAAAAATAAAAATTATTCCATTAAAAAAATTAAAAATTATTCATCAATTTTGTCAATAAAATATTTGTTAAAAAATAATTTTCGAAATATATTAATTTAATCGAAGATCGAGAAAGAAAAATAAAAACATTCCATTTGGAGAGTGAAAATATATTGAGAAATGATATTTTTACAATATTTTTGTTTGATTAAAAAAATATTGTAAAATATTTTTACAATATTTTTACAAACAATATTTTCTATAAAAAGAATCTTAAACGATATCACTTTATTTTTGTAATTTTCATTAAAAAAAATTACTTTATTTAGTAAGTCTGTAAACTTTTTAGACAAAACATTTGTCAAAAAATTATTTTGGAAATATATTAATTTAATCGCAGAGAAACAAACTTGATCCGTGTTATGACTCCGAGCAAAACAAAAAGTATTGTGTGAGGTTGGAACCTGAAAGAAAAAAAATAAAATTAGGACAAACATATATTTTAATAGGGTTAAATATATTTTTAGTTATAAATTTTGATGTGAAATTAAAATTTATTGTTATATGAAATTTTAATATATTTAAGTCTTCAAATCTTAAAAATAAATAGAGATAGTTCATTTAATTTAATTACATTAAATTTTTTAAATGTATTAATCATATTTCTCATCTAACATTAAATCATTAGCGTGTCAAATTGTATAAACAATTTAAAATATTAACACGCGTTTAATACATAAAAGAATATTAATATAATTTAGTTAAAATAACTACGTCCATTTATTTTTAAATTTGAAACCACAATATAAGTTTCTGACAGTAAAAATTTCAGTTTTACGTGAAGTTTTAGAACTAAAAATATATTTAGTTAATTAAATAGAAAAATAAGAAGGGTGATATAGGTAGTAAAATTGGGGAGTGTAAATAGTATAAGCCTACATTTGCTCCATATATAATTCTCGTGATTTGAAAAACAAATATTTGTACGTAGACATGAAGTATGCTCATATACACGAGAGTTAACAGAAAAAGAAAAGTAATTCGTTTGTAGGAAATAAAATGTGTAATGAAAAAAAGGGAAAAAGAAAAAGGGAGGTGTTCTATAAAAATAAAGTAATTTTTTTAATATCAACACTCTATTATAATTTGCATCGGATGATTCAATTTTGTTTAAAGAAGAGATATACAATATATAAATTTTAGGATAGTTTTCGTTATTTTTCTTGCTTGGTCTAGAAATGTGCCTTCTCTTAATTTAAATCTTCATCTATAACAATATATACGGTGTACATATTTCAAAATATCAATTTTATTTTTTAAAATATAATTATTTATTAAATTTTTTAAAACTAGACGTTACTTTTACAAACTTTTTTATAAAATGGTCTATTTATGTTTCTTCTTTTTTTTTCTACTTATCAACAGTTATTCTTTTATTTTTTTGATATATTTTACTTTATTTTTAATAAATAATTTTATTTTATATATTAACTTAATAACATTACATTATCACACCACCTATTAATATAATATCATGTATATTTAAAAAATACATAGATACATGCATGATGCTAGTGTATGAAAAAGAAAATCATGATTAGGAAAATTATCAAAGTGACATGTGTTTAGTTTTGGAATGATTTTAAATTGAATAAGTTTAAATGTGAGAGTGTATTACAGATTAAAAACATATCAGCTAATTATTTAGAATAAAAACACCTACTATATAAATGATATTTATGGTTTGTATATTAAATTATTTTTAGGAAAATTATATTCTGACAAACATATTTTTGACATAATTGATAAAGTTTCTATAAATGAAATTAAAATAAATTATCTTTCTGTTTATTAATCCAAATAAACTAATAAAATAATACCTTTTACTTAAATTGGTAATTGTCAAAAGTTTGTTAGAAAAAAAAAAACTGTTAAACTACGATTTTTCTTATTTTTAATATATGTTTTTGCTGAGCATGCTTACGTGTTTTAATACGTTATATATCTTAGGAAAAAATTAATTGTAATTAAGTTAATGTTTTATTTTAATTATTTTGACGCGGAGACTGTGTTTTTATTCTTGCACACATTTATTTATCATTAAAAAGACTTTGATGTTAGCACCTGAAGTTGCATAGAACAGATAGAGAAACAGCAAAATCAATGACGAAGATTGAGATGAAATAAATAGTGAAAGAAAGGTGCAGAGTAATTCGTGTAGTTCAACCACCACTCTCACCCCTCAATTTTCTTAACCTATATTAAAAACTCGATCCAACTTTTTCTCCATCGTAACTAAGATTCAGTTCAAACCCATTTCAATTTTCTGTTCTCCGATTCCTCAGGCGAGCTTTATAAGCTCGCCTCTCCCAGATCATGCCCGGAATCTTCAAAACCTTCCACTTCTCCGCCGTCTTCATCGCCGTCTTCGCCCTCTGCGTTCTCCCGCCTGCGACAGCCGATGACGGCCACTCGACGGTTCTCCGGCTGCCGTCCCAGGTCGCCGGTGACGAAGGGCAGAAAGTATGCGGCGGGGTGGCGCCGTCGTCGTGCCCCGTTAAGTGTTTTCGGACGGACCCGGTTTGCGGCGTGGACGGTGTGACGTACTGGTGCGGGTGCAGCGAAGCCGCGTGCGCCGGCGCACAGGTTGCGAAAATGGGGTTCTGTGAAGTGGGGAATGGCGGTTCCGTCCCTCTGTCTGGTCAGGCATTGCTTTTGGTGCATATTGTGTGGCTCATCGTACTAGGTTTCTCCGTCTTCTTTGGTCTTTTTTGAAAGAGGATGTAACAGTAACAGTAGTATACGTACGCATAGCAGATAGAGTTACGTATTATTGTACGACTATGTCTATACGATGCTTATGGCTATTCTTGTTTTCTAAGGAATGTTTTAGTTCGTCGGAGAACATCATAGAATTCAGATTTTTAGACACTTTGGTCCTTGTAATATTCTCTCTGGAAATGCAGCGTTACATTGTTGTCACTATTGATGAATTTCCCTTACAATATTTTGTGTTTTTTGGAATGAGAATATTTCTTGTTTATGGGACCACCTTCAAGTTTAATACGATGTCTAGAGGGAAAAAAAATCGACTTGTTCTTCAGAAATATGGCTTACTATCACATAGTAAATTTTGAATTTATGTGAGAAATTACACTAACATATAGTAAATTTTGCCGAGTGTGGAAATTTATTTTTGGATAAATTTGAATTTCGATTAGATTTCGTCTTTTGTTTGCTAAACCAAGTTGTTGAGTTTGTTTTCATTAATGTTTTCCTTCCATGATGATAATAATTAAACGCGTTTTGAAGATATATGAACTTTTTTAGCAGGTTTTGTCTAGATTTTGAAAATTGTAGACACCATGGACGCACTCGCGTTAATTGTTAATCATCAATAGTAATTTGGACATCCTCAATGCTAATCGAAGTCTATAAGAGAATAAATAATAATATTATAATCAAAGATAATAATATTTTAATCCAATAAAATTTATTTATTTTTTATTCAGTGATGTGTCCGTCTTGGTGAAATTTTTAAAAGTAATTTTTAATTATTTTTTAAGTTTTTGTTCTTGATGTTGTATATAAAGCGACATCTTAATGTAGTCGTTGGTAATGTTATACTGAGATGATATTATAGTGGCAGGTGACCATTTATTTCATAAAATAATTAATAAAAAATAATATCGTATAAGAAATTTAATGTGGTCACTGATTATGTGGTATTGTGTTAGTTAAAAGGGAGTTTACACGGAACAAGAAAATGAGACATTGATCACGCTAGTTACTACTCTAACAACAACCAGTTTCGTTGGTGGTGGCCTTAGACGGTAACAAAGTGCACAGTTTGCGGATTCCACCTTCAAAAACAACTTAATTTTCATTTTGGTGAATATGACATTTCACATTCAATGCAATCTCTCCGACAACTCCAAACCCATCAATGAGAACAAACAAAAAATTGGTGTCAATAGGTGACACTTCCAATTGCGAGTGGCGACACATCTGCCAACTCCGACGGTAAGAGAAACTATCAGTACTAAAAAGAAATCAAAAGGTGTTTCTCTTGAATGAAACCCTAACTCTCCTTTTATCCGAGTAATTAAAATTACCAATATCGACAACTTAAAAATAACTAAAATTTTCTTTTAAAAATTCTAGCTAGACCGATTCATCACTAAGTACAAAATAAATAACTTTTACTAGGTTTAAGTATCATTATTATGTGTAACATAAATGATTTATCAAAATACTAAATAACTGTGATGTAATAAAAGACAAAATAAAATGTAAGTGTTATAAATTATGCTTTTAATAGAAAAAGGACATCCAAATTAATTGAAACAACTCAGTATTATAAATTATACGTTTTTTTTTAGTTTTTGCTATTTTCTTTTATACAGCGGCTTCTTAGAAGTTTACTAGCCATTTTCATAGGAAAATTTATCCAAATTATTTTTTGCACTATTTATAATTTTTGTCAATAAATAATAAATATTCAATTAATTAGATACATAAATGATCACATAATTCAGATGTAACGTATGCTAATTATTTGTATAAAAAGCAGGACTGGTCAAAATGAATCAAAGTGTATTGCACTGTTAAAAACTGCATTGAATTTAAGAATAATTCATCTGAACTGAATTGAACAGTAGTTCAGAGGAAATGTACTGAACTATTTTTTATTTTAAAAAACTGAACTGCACTAAACTTAACTGAACTATAATATGAACTGAATTGAAATTTTTTCCAAACTACACTATTTTTGAACCAAACTGCATTATTTTTAAATTGAATTTCATTATTTTTTAACTGAACTACAGTATTTTTAAACCAAACTAATTGTGTATTATTTTTTAATTGTTTAAATAAATTATTCAGTTACAATTAGATGAATGATCAATTCCATAAATATATTGTGCGAGAGTTTCTAGAATTTCTCACAATGTTCAAATAATATTTATTTTACCTATACCTATTTAATATTATATTTTGTTTATATGTAATACATGTTGCACATTAAATAATTTGTTTTAACAACTTTAGTTTGATTTAATGTTATATTTTATTTATATGTAATACATGTTTCATATTAAGTAATTTATAAGATTAAGACTCAGATTAAGACTTGTATCACTTAACTATTTTTTTATCTAAACAAACTTAATTTAATTATTATCTATTATTTATTTTTATTTGTGAATATTCAAAAAAAGTTACATAAAAACGTCTCTATAAAAAAGATCTCATTGTTATGAAATAAAGCGAATAACATAGAGAATGACGACAGATAATAGAGAAGAGAAGAAACAAGAGAAAATAGAGAATGAGAGAATAGGGAGCAACTCATCTGTGTCTTATTATTGATAGGAAGAGTCCTATTTATAGATACAATATGTAATCCATAAAGGAAACAAATCAACTTAGTTAATACAAATATCTACCATAAAGAGTAATGAATCATATGAGTAAATGTATCAAATCAATGGACAATCATTAATTCATAACACTCCCCCTTGAGTGTCCATTTTGATAAAGAATGTGCCTCGTTAAAACCTTACTAGGAAAAACCCTTTGGGATAAAAAAA
>Ga0214544_1008240_pt1 | contig 17539 bp, 5 predicted proteins | sample CNSS3metaG_FD_160074 | JGI IMG/M metagenome (GOLD analysis project Ga0214544, IMG submission 160074) | Root nodule microbial communities from cowpea collected in UCLA plant growth center, Los Angeles, California, USA - CNSS3 | ecosystem: Host-associated > Plants > Roots > Nodule | place: USA...
AAGAAAAAAAAGATAAGATCATCTTTATCGAGAGAAAAAAAAAAAAGATAAGAAGTGAAAGAAATTAAGTGGAGAATTATAGGTAATTTAATTGGTGTATATAATAATTAATATATTTTAATTTTAATTTGTAAAATAAATTAATGTAGAAATAATATATTTTAGTTTTTAAAATAAAACAATAAAATTGAAGTCAATCTACTTCTTCCACCTGTTGTTTACAGTGAGCTAACAAAGCTCAAAAATCGCGTCCGTGTAATCTGTTTGGTTAAGTTTTACACGTTCTAAAAGTGCTTTTCGCTGTCAGTTATTGCTTTTGGATCTTCCACTTCAAAAAGGTGATTATTTGTTTATTTGTTTATCATGAATAAGAATTACAAGGAAAGAGAGTAACATTTGACAGTAGTAGCAAAAGTTGAGAAAATCAGAAAGAGGTAAAAGTGAAAGCTAAAATCCAAAAGTGTGAACGATTTAAGCTATGAAGGTTGAGAAAGGGAAAAGTGGAAAACAGAAGCTAAAAGGGCAAAAAGAAATTGGCGGGTAAATGTGTGTGTGTGTGTGACCAACACTTCCACTTCAAATTCAAAGCATCAACGGTGGAATCATCACCGAATCTGCATTACTGATAGTAGTAATGCTTTCCATTTCCATGACCAACTCAACATCGATGCATGTGTAAGAGAGAGAAAGAGAGGGTGATGAAGCTGTACGCGAATTAAATCGCAACATTGAATGCGTTCAACAACTCAGTGCCCATCCAATTCAATTCCGATCAGTGCAGCCAGCCACTTTCTCTGATCATCGCAGTCTTTCGGTAACTATTGCTATTTATTTCACTTCACATTCTCCTTTGCCAAGAAAACGGTTTCACTGTTTCGCATTTTTGTTTTATTTTATTTTTTTCAATTTGATTCTTCTTCTATGTGAACCATCCTTGTTTGTGTTATGCTCAATTAATTATTCGAGGCCCACACTCGCCCTTGCATTTGAAACTCGGTCCCTGGTGTTCCGTTGTGTAGTAAATACAGTGTATGGGATTTCATAGTGTTGTTGATGGATGGATGGATGGATGGATGGCTAGATAGATGAAGAAGAACACGAGAGGGTTTCTAGATTAGTTAAGAATTAATGATGGGTGAGTTTTACTTTCATAGTGTATTTGACAAAGACGGTGATGCACAAGTGGGTGCATATGCTGAGCCTCAGGGTGCAAGTTCTAGGGTACACAGGCGCTCTAACAGGTTTTGTTTTTGCTTAAACTGAAACTCAGTCGTGCCTCCTTCTTTTTTGCTTATTATACCGTTTGGAGAGCATAATAAATAAGTTTTTTTTTAAGCTATGGATTTTTTTAAGAAATGAATAAACATTGGTTAATGAATCTCCATTTGTGTGAATAAGTTTAACTATTTGGCTTTTTAAATGAAAATTGTAATTTTTTCCTTTTTTTTTTGAATTTGAATTCAAGAGCATTATAAAAATAAAAAACGGAGAGAATAATAGGTTCCCACTGAATATATTGATGAAGTAACGATTTAAGAAAACTTGGTTTGGGCGGGGTACTTTGTGGATTGTGGTAAAAGGTTTTAGGGTAAATGTTGATTTTTTTTTTTCTTTTTCATAAATTGCTGTTATCGTTTTGAGCTGCTTCATTTATATGATTTGTTGTTCGCCTCTCAGCGCTTCTTCTGACAGGAATCTGAAATTTTCAAGAGGTGTAGTTTTGCATCGTTTAGAGAAAGGCCATGATGAATATCTTGTGAGTTGTGAGATTGAAGTATAAATTTGATCTTTTATTTTTTTAAGTCATATCTTATAATCCTTTGGAGGAAGCAATGGCTATAGGTTATCGTAATTTTGAAATTAAAGTAATTCATTTGCTATTACTTGAACAGGTTTCACCAACTTCAGTGGCGACTTCTAGGGTACCAAGTCCTTTACATGACAACCTCACCTGTAACCATAAAACTTTTTCAAATCATAGATCATCATTGGAAAAAGATGTAAGTTATATTTGTATTTGTATATAATCACAATGAATCTTCCCTCTCATTTTGGTTTGGTGGAATCTCTGGATATATAGATTCTTATGTATTTCTTGTGTGACTATTCTTTCAAGTTTACCGAAGCTCAGATGACTCAAAATGGCACTATACTGCTTCTAGGTTTTCTCACCTTTCTCCAAAAATTGAGTTAATGTTTTTTTCTTTTACCTCTTTAATGCATAATAGAAGTTTTATTTAGAAGTTGAAAATCCGAATTTCCAAGTTCCAATTACATAGGAGTATATACCTTGAAGAATCCTTTAAAAGGAAAGAAATTGAGTATAAGATCCTGGCACTAGTTGATATAAAATAATATGATTAGTATTTGGCATACTCTTTTTTGATAATAAGTTTAAAAATACTTTATTGTGGGAGCCGGGGTACAATTCCTCTGAAAAGATCGTTGTCAATAATGACAAACTTAGAAGCATCTTAAGATCAATAAATCACAATGGAAAAGAATTGTAGAAAATATTCATATGGATATAAGCTAAGTTTAAGTAAACATAGTGTCTTTGGGGAAATGCATTTTTTGTATTTTATCTATGAAAACTCGTATGTGAAACATGAAGGACTTTACATTATTGAAAGGCAATGCCAGATTGTGTGGGTTATTATTTTCCTGTAAGAGGGCCGTAGCTTGGTAGTTCATTGATGCCCGAACCATATGATTTACTTATTTGCAGGTTGAGCAGCTACAGCTACGCCTACAGCAGGAAAAATCTATGCGTATCTTGCTTGAAAAAGCAATGGGCCGTGCCTCAAGTACTTTGTCACCTGGACACAGGCACGTTGCTGCTCAGGTAATTTGACATTTGATACACAGGCCTGCGTTCTATTCACACTTTCTTAATCTGTCAAGATAGTGGTGGACATGGTAGAGAAATAAACCATTCATGGACATTGGACACCCACCAAACAACTGCTTTCAGGTTAATTTGGTTATTGACTATTATAATGTGCAATTCTGTGTATGTGTAGTCTTCAGACTGAAGTACTGTTACATGTTATGTTACTGAAGTGTTCAAGTTTGAACAAACACGACAAAACATAGAATAAGCTATTTAGGATTATATATTATTAGTACCAGAGGAGTTTATTCACTTGCAAAAGAACTGTAACTTGTGATAAAGGGACGCTATGGTTCAATTGCAAACTTTGATTGACATGTATAATGTGCTATATAATTTTTCTCATTCAAGATATGGCCATAAGTAAGAAGTGATCATTGGTTTTAGAAATTAACTATTTTTTTCTTTTTCCCCTTTTTAGACAAAAGATTTAATTGCTGAAATTGAGTTACTTGAAGAAGAAGTTACAAGCCGAGAGAAGCACGTGCTTGCCATGTACAGAAGTATTTTTGAACATTGTGTTAGCCGGCCACCTTCTGAACAAAATTCTGGGGTGGCTTCACCTGCTCACCCAAAGCATGAATCTAGGAGGCATCCAAGTATAATTTCAAGTGCTTTCTGTTCGTCAAAAAAGTTTCCCATGAGACCCTTGCAAGCTCTGGTTTCTAACAATGACTTGAAGAATAGAATCTTTGGGTCAAGTTATACTCCTTTATCTTGTGGCAAGGGCAAAGTTTATTTTGGGAAGACTTGTCCTGATTCCACTAAGGTAAAATATACTGCTACAGTTCCCGTTTTCTGTCTTATCTGTGAACGGAAAACGCTTATATGTAATAGCATCCAAAAGAAGAACCCAATGAACTAAAAATTCTCTTGTGGTGTTTGTTCCGACATTTTGACCTCAATCATGTCAGGTTCATGAGAAGTTTACCAAAATGGAGAAAACTCCAGTATTGCGAACTTTAAAGGATCATCTAAACTTGTGCCCGAACAGGCTCTCTGAGGAGATGGTAAAGTGTATGGCAACTGTATATTGCTGGCTCCGTAGTGCAACCTCTGTAAATACTGAAAAGAGTAGGTCATCCACTCATGCTGTACGGCCAAAACATGGTGTTTTTGTAGAGGATCGGGACTGTTCCCACAAATCAGTGGTGGAAATATCTTGGATTGCTACTCGCAAACGCCATTCTTCACATGCTTCTTACGCCATTGACAACTACAGGTTGGTTCTTTAAAATTGAAAGTTTAAGATGATGCTATATTAAAAGTATGAATACCAAGAAGATGCTTCTCATGCACTTACAAAGAGTCTTCTTAATGCAGTGGCATACCTTGAATTTTTTTTTTTGTTGATTGAAAAGTTAGAAACTCGACAACTAACAGTTCTCTGGCAATTTTAGTAAGAGTTATTTACAATTACCCCCTATTATATGTTTATTGTGGTCTGTACAATGATTTCCGAGACAATTTCTGTTATTTTATTGACTTTTCTTTTTTTCTAGACATCTTAAGTAGTAGTATCAAATACAGTTGCATTAATCTTCTGTGATTTATGTTTATAGTACTGTGGCCAAAAAAGAAAGTCTGACTACTGGAAGGCCGTTAATAGATTCTAAAGTTTACTTAAATTTCACACAATTTGTCATACAAAATCTTTATTGTAGAATGTCAATATTGATACAATGGACTCCAAGCTAGTCAAATGACTTTACTGGTTCATAATGCACTTTATTTTATTTGGTGTGTGCTCACTTAATAATGCAGCACACGAGTGTTAATACAGAAGAAAGTTAGTATCATATATGGATAAATTGGAAATTATGTTAGAACAACAATCTTAAGAAATAAATGGCAAAATTTTGCCTCATAAAGGTCCTACTAAAAGTAGTTCGTCATATGAAGGATGAGCCAATAAATAAAATAGGAAAACATCAATAATATCTCTTAAACTATTTGAAACCTTTATATAAATGTAATGTAATTCCTTACAGTTTAATTTTTTAGAGAACATAAAAAGTTTGCTTAATCTGCTTAACTGACAGTCTATTAAGGGAACAGATTTCAGTTTTAGTTTTCTGTGTAGCTGTTATTTTTGTCCAACCACTCCCTTGATTATTACGATTAAATTGTGGACATAACCAGTTCCTTCCTAACTTCCTTCAGAGTACTAGTTGAACAGCTTGAAAGGGTGAATATCAGTCACATGGAACATGATGGACAGATTGCGTTCTGGATCAATGTGCATAATGCTCTTGTGATGCATGTAATATTCACACTCACACTCAAATGACTATGATTTTTATTTAGCCAACTTTCAGCGTGTATAACTTTATTTTACTGACAATAGGCATATTTAGCATATGGAATTCCCCAGGGTTCTCTGAAGAGGCTGGCCTTGTTTCACAAGGTAGTGTATTTCTTTATTCAATTGGATATTGTACTTAGTCAGCTCCAAGTTATTAACACTTTAAGAATGTTTATTAAAACTTAAGAATATCCAAATGATGTTTATTTCAATGTTATTAGTCCAACAAATTACAATAAAACATTCACATCAACCATGTCCGAATAATGTTTATTTCATTTTTTTATCCAACAAATTACAAAGAAACAGTCACGTCTACATGGAACATAAACTAAAACCTTCCTTTGTAGGAGGAAGAAAAAGAAACTCATATTCACCTACTCTTGATTACTTGTTATCGTTTACATGAATTTAGTTGTCAAAAGGCATATCATCTAAATATGCTTGGCTATTTGAGGGCATTTAGATTCCGTTGAGTTGTAACTTAACACATAATATCATAGAGATACACCTTTAGAACTTCCAATTTCTCATTGGTACGATATTGTTCTTAATTATTTTTTAATTGATACGTTGTGGAAAATATGAAATGATGAGTACAACTGTGTAGTGCAGGCAGCTTACAATATTGGTGGTCATATCATAAGTGCAAATGCCATAGAACAAGCAATATTTGGCTTCCGAACCCCCCGCATTGGACGGGTACTCATCTGACCCTTGTTTAACATGTGCTCCTGTAAATATTTAATGTGTTGCCAGTTTGTGGTTGCATTTAAATGGTGGAATATTTTGACTGATCCAAGTGATTAATGATCCAAATGATCCAAGTGGTGCATTTAAATTGTTATTTTTTATTGTGAGAAAGCGACGAGACAAGTCTATTTTGGTTCTCTGGAGATGAGGTTGAAAGGCGAAAACATTGTTTATCTCTGTAATTACTTTTCCTAACCCTACTTCCTTTTCTGTATAAATTTAAGTTAATGAACAGAATAGGATGAGTTTGTCCTATTTGATTAGCTCACTAGATGGAAGAAAGCAGAATTTGACTGTTTCCTCTATCCTTATCCTAAAGCAGAAGAGCCCTGGGGTTTGCTTTTCATCTGGAAAGAGAAAACCATGATTCACATGAAGTTTTAATATAATTATTTTCTGAGTGAGATGCTTAGAACTCTATTAAAATCTTATTTTCCGGGTATTTGAAGTGAAAAGTTCTAATTCCAAATTTTGATGTTAGGATGACATCTCATGTTTCATCTGATTATTATTTTTGTTGTCAAGCACAGTGGCTTGAAAGCTTTATGGCTGCAGCTCTGAGGAAGAAAAATGGTGAAGAAAAGCAGTTTATCAGCTCAAAATTGTATATTAATGATTTCCAACCCCTTGTTTGCTTTGCCCTTTGCACTGGGGCTTTGTCTGATCCTGTGGTAATTTTCTTTTATTTACTTTTTTCCAAGAATTGCAGTTTTGATATCAATAGCAAAATGTTATGTTAGTTGGGGCTTTGCTCTTCTTGAGTCTGCATCTTGATCAATGTTTGATGCATTGATGAGGCATAGTAAGTAAAAAAAAATGAAGGTAGTAAATAAGAGAAATTCTAAAAATATAGGGTATGATATTCACATGTGCATCCATATCAATTCCTGCTCCCTTATAACCTGATTTTAAATAGTTAGTTGATCAAGACTCTTCTTGTTACTGAGCTGCAGCTAAAGGTCTACACTGCATCAAACATAAGAGAACAGCTGAATTTTGCTAAAAGGGAGTTTCTTCAAGCAAATGTAATTGTAAAGAAGTCGAGCAAAGTTTTTCTCCCTAAATTGGTGGAAAGATTTACTAGAGAAGCCTCAATCAGTTTAGATGATCTCCTTGGATGGGTAATGGAAAGTGTTGACAAGAAACTTCATGATTCAATACAGAAGTGCCTTGGTCGTAAATCCAATAAAAAGTCATCTCAGATCATTGAATGGATACCTTATAGTTCTCGGTTCAGGTACATGTTGTCGAAGGATCTAATAGACAAGCCATGGTGGGTATAACTATCACATCTTACTGCAATGAAGACATCTTTTACTTCTTTTAGGCTTCACTGTTCTGAGGAAAGCGAGGAACTTAATTGTAGGTGTTCATAGAAATTTCTTGTACATTTTAACACTATTTTTTTCTTGTATAAGATTTGGTACTCTTACTATCTAAATATTTTTATAAATGTAGCCGCCTAACTTGGAAGTTATAGAATATAATAATAAAAGAATCTTAGTTCTTAAATTGAGAGTTTTAAATCTAAAACGTATGTTTTGTATTTAGGTTTTCTGTTTATAAAAGAAATTATAAAAAAGTTTATATAAACAAAAAATTATAGAAATGTGAGGCTTAAAAATTTTAATATTGCAATAAACTTACAAAAACATTTTCAAAATAATATGTGGCTTAATAAGATTCAATTAATTTAGTTCTAACTCTAGCTAAGGTATGATAAAAGTGAAGGGGCTACGAGTAGCATGCGGCAGTTTTTCATTTTTTGCATTAAGTTTTGACGAGATGACAAATGCATGTTATGTATGCGCATAGACCCATACTCACTAGGAGTAACAAATTTAGGGACCTAGAAAGAGTTCGTACAAACCCTCTTACTTCTCTTTTATTTCATGATATTCCGCAGTCATTTAAAAAAGTATGTATTTTCTCATTTATCAGACTTGTATTGTATTTGACCTAATCAATCATCTACAAAGCTCTATGTCATTAGATGAAAATTATTAAAAATTTCAACATAAAATGTAGGTCTCACTTTTTGTTATGATTCTTTTAACTTTGTTTTCAATAAATTTTAATAAATAATAAAATACACGTTTATAGGAATGTGTTGCTAACCCTCTTCTTCACAAGAAACTCATTTAAACCTTCCTATTGGAATAGTTACCAAAAATAATCTTTAATTCAGTTGCATAAGATCTATGACGTTGAAAAAGAAAATAAAATGACATAGTCTTTCGTAAAAGTAATACGAATTTTTGTACTCTAAATTTTGGAAGAGGTTAAACAAGAGAAGTTATTTTAATAATTTACTCTCCAATCTGAGTTTGAGACACTCCAAACAGAAAAATAAGACTCCGAGCTGCTTTTGAAATTTCATTTTTTGTTATAGCAATATTTATTCAACTATAACAGTACTTTGATTAGTATTATCCAAACAAATGTCTCATCAATATACTTTTGAACAACAAATATCTAAACATAATTAGTAAATATATTTTTGTCAAATACAGTTCAAACTTCAGAAGGCAAAGTTTAATCCAAACATGCACCCAATCTTAGCGTTGAGGACAAAATTGGAGATCATATCTAATCATGTGTCAAACTAGGTATCTTGAGTTTGTTATGTATATTTGAAGAGAAATACAGAGTAACATAAATTGTAGGATTCAATAAAATCAATGAAATGAACAGTGTTTGATGGAAACAAGTCAAACAACTCGGCTTCTATGCACAGTGCCTCCAACATACACCATGCAAAACAAGGCGTTATACCCCAATAGTCATAAACAGTGTTGAATGAAGACAACTCAACTTCTACCCAATGCCTCTCACATACTGATCCAACGTTGTATTGAACAGCTCACACCTATGAATGCCCATTAAAAGTTTATCCAGTCAAAAATCTTTTCGTGGCAACAAGGAAAGATATAAAACCATAAAATAATTCATCAGACCATTTTAGCTAATAGGGAAAATAATTAACTAGCAACAAATTAGCTTAGATAAAAAACAAAAATATATTAGATTATAAACAAAAAACAATTGTCACACTTACTGATAAAATATGATAACAAGTTAGACATTAATTAGATATAAATCAACTCCATGCTCTCATGTTATATGATGTTGTAGTAGTTAAAATCACGAAATACAGTAGTTGCTAATGAGAGGGTAGGTTCTACTCTTATTTACTGTATCAATCAATATAAATTGTTCGTAGTTTGTTTGACTTTACTATATAGGAACTAGGAAAAGATAATGACTTTCTGAATTTATGGATTGAGTTAATTTAAAATTTAAATATACTTTTCTGTAGTTGGTGAGCTGAACTCCATGCAAACATGGGGTTGGTTAGGATCAAGGTTCCGGTGGCAAATTTATCAAGTGAGCTTTCTAACCCTAGCTGGGCAACCCACATTGATAGCTCTGAACTTACTGGGAATAATTATAAAGATTGAGTGATGATGGCCCTGCCCTACTTTTTCTTTTTCGATGTCTAGTATTAACTCAAGTGGTACTATTCCAGCTTACAAACATTTCAACTAGTCTACTTCCTTGAACTGACAATCTACATTAGACTCCCAGTGGCCTAACTCTATAGATTAAGCAAAGTTTGGCTTTGAATCTATCGACAGTGTGCCTAACCACGTATCACATGCTCACCTTCATCAGTATTGCACCTCTACAGGGAAGAATGAGGGACACAGTATTTTTTGTTTGCTTGGTGAGGGGGAGTATGAAAAAAAATAATAATAAAATAGCGAGAAGCACTGTATCTTTTTTCTCATTTATTTCTATTGATATCTCTATCTCTCTCCTTATTTTCTATCAAATCAATCAAATTAGATAACCTTCAAAAACACTTCATTTTTCACCTGTTTCTTCCCTATCAAACAACTAAACATTTAATTTTACTTTTTACCTATTTTTTCATTTTTTTTTTCATCCTCTCTGTTTCTTTCCTCAAAACCAAATGCATTGAAGTCATAGAACGATGCCAACTAATGATGATAGTGTCCGAGGATGACACTTTGAAACCTCGTTCACAGAACATATAAGTCGTTCTTCTGATAAAAGGACAAATATGTCATTTAGAGGGAAGTATAAATTATGTTTACCTAATAGGAGATCCAGGTGTATAAAGCGGGTTCTTGACCACATAATCAACATACAAATTGTAGATACGCTTTAAGGATTCACGTAGATCACCAGTTCTAGGATGAGTCACCAAGATTATCTGTATAAAGCAAGGACAGAGTCACAATTGGTACGTTATAACAACCACCTACATCTCTTTAATTGCTAAGATAGATACCACTGTTGTAGGTGTTAAGACAACTGCTAATGCTCTCTTTGGTAAAGATGAGAAAAAAAGGATGGATAAAAATAAGTTGGTAGAGTGGAAATAATTGGGATATAAAATTAAAACTAAAAGTACTTAATTGAAAGAGAAGTAGAGAAGCGATCAGAAGAGAGATGCAGAGTTGACTAAAAATAAATGAGAGAAATAGTACAGTAACTCCTACCGTTTTTCAAATTATTCCCTTCTCTTTCTCACCCACCAAACACCCTATCTTAATTTCGTCCTGAGGACACTCAAAACCATACAAAGTGTAAAGGATAAATTTAGTGAAAATCTACTAAACTAAAATTCACTACTATTTATACCATTATCTGAAGTTTCTAAACCATTTTATCACCTATGCAGCATTATAAACACTAACCTATGCATCTTATAAGCAAGTTTATTGTTCTTGATTTTAACATACACGCTTTAAAAACAATGAAGTGAGACAGAAGCTAATCATCCTCACAATTGATCAAATATACATGGATTTGTAAGTAACTCAAAAACTTATATCAGACCAAAATTTGTAAATCCAAAGATTATATCATGGTGTATAATATTTCTTTCACTTTATCCTGTTCTCTTTTCTTTTTTTTTTCCAGTTCTATGCCACTTCAGTTTTCATTTAAAATCATGTCAATAAACCTAATATTTTTCTGGCCAAAATGAGATTAATAAATATAAATGTAACATACAAATAGAGAATAAGTGTCAAATAGCTACAATAATCAATGAACAAAAGGCAAGGTGCAAAACATTTCGGCACTACACTCCAGAACAAGAAGTAACTTCATCCATAAGGCTCTCTAACAAACATACAAATAAAACCGAAAATTTATTGTAGCTGCTGACCTTTATTCCAGAAGGACTTTCCATAAAACTAAGTTTGTATGTATTAGTGCGGAAACTGTGAAATGAACAACCTTGGCCAGGTAACTGAGGCATACCAAGGTTTCCTTTCTCAGCAGCACTGCACAACAATATGGAGCATAATTAATTAAACTTGCCAGTGCAACATGCAACGTGAATTCCTTTATTGAATACACCAAAAGTCCACCACACAATCCATGACTTGTTGATCTTTACTCTGACAGTAATTCAGTAAAAGTATTAACATAATCAATTACAATCATACAAAGCATAAAAGGGTGTAAGGATAAGGAAAATGGAAAACATATCAAAATAAGGATAAAGAATAAAAGAGCATTGTAACAAACAAATACCCTATTAAATTCCTGGTGATCAAATTAACCAAGCTTGGGTACTATGAAGGAAGCCAAGCACCATCATACAACATCAACTTACGTATGTTAGAAAGGTCTACAGTAAATAAGTATTATTCACATGTTTATTTTGCTATTTGCAGAAAGAAAGTATACATTTTAAATAGCAGGTTTGTCATCTCTTGCCACTTTTATATTTTACACCTAAAAGCAATTTTAATGCAACACATAAGAAAATAAAATATGCTGCAAAAACAGTTCTTCAGAGAATAAGAACAGCAGCTACAAGACTTAGCATATGTTTGATTTAGCTTATTTTGAAGAAATAATTGCTCATTTGTGCCGTCTTTCCAAGAAGACTATTGAAGACAGTGATTACTTCACCAGAAATACCAAAATAACTTGCTAGCAACATGGCAAATTTTGCAACACTGACATAAAGTTCCTTTAATTTCAAACATTACTAGTATATGCAGTCTTCAAATTACTTTGAAGGAGATAAGTTGCTTTCTTGTATTCAGAAATTAATCGTGGAAGTAAACTTAAACTGTAAACATAGGATTAGAATAGCTGGAAGGATTATTTTGCACTTATTCGAAATGCACGAGAGAAACATACCTAGTGGGATCCATCTTGGCAGTTAAAGACTTCAGAGAGAAAAGCAGACCAAACATTAACTTATGGTCTTGTTGGGCATCCAATGTCCGCAAGGGGCGATTCCACTCCCTATAGAGCAGGCACACACCATTCCTATTAAACACATACATCATATGGCCATTGTTTCCTGGAGCTGATGGGGCAGGAGGTGAAGGACTGATCTCAGAACCCCCAAAGAATTGCATTCTTGATCAACAGGGATGAATAGATTGGTAATCACCGAAAAATCAAAACCCTAACACATGTATGCTCATCACATTAATAGACCTTCATAATTGGCCAATAACCACCATATACATGAGGAACAATTTCACAGAATAGAATTCGACACAATTAAAAATTGCATTGGCACACTCCAAACAACGAAGAATAAGACCATATTGCAAGAGCAAATATTCACCATAACGCACTCCAAACATCATTTGTTTGGAATACAGTCATTGTTAGCTGCCATTGTCAATTTATGCAACTTACTGATTCATTAAAAAATACCATAATACTGATAATATTGTCAGCAATTTCAAACAGAATAAGATTATAGAACTCTAAAAGCAAAGGTCAGCCCCAAATCAATTGTGTGACATCCAAAATTGCAGTTTCAAAATTACTAATGAACAAGATTTCTTCAAAGTCCAAAATAAAAAGAAGGAAAGAGAAATTCATGGTGAATGTAAAGTAGGACTATAAGTATATTCAGAGATTACTGGTGATGAGCAGCGGTGAAGGTGTGCGCGTAAGGTTTGGTCAAATGTAAGCGTGGATTCTCTTGATATTTAAATCTACCAAATTCACTTTAAATTGGGGCTCAACTTGGGTTGGATCCAGTTTGGGATCAAAAGAAACCGTGTTAGGTAGATCACCTAGAGTTGGATTCAGGTTAAACTGAGTAAGGTGTCAAATTACCTGGCAGAGGTGGGTGATAGAGCTGAGAAAAATTGGGAAGGATGACCATTAAATGCATAATGATTAACAGCACAATGGCCGAAATAATAGTTGAATACTTAGCCATGCAATGTATACATTATCGATGTCCAGGTGAAACTACAAATAAAAAAAAAAGAATAATTCACAAAAAGAGGACACGATTTCAGACCAGAAAAAATTGTACATTGCATGAATAAAACCTTAATTGCCGCAAATAGCACTAGCAAAAACAAAGAATCATTAACACTGGGAAACAATAAGAAGCAACCAAGTTGGTTGGACTTGGCGAACAGCCTTCTCTTATTTAAGCTTTTGCACTAAAACCCTAAACCCTCTTCAGGAGGCTCTAGGGATGTCTAATTGATCGTTGTTAGTGAACCAAATAATCATTCAATCATTAGCATTCATACATCATATCTAACAAAATATAATTGACAAACGAAAACAAATCTTAATCCGAATGGCAAGGTAGGCAGAGAACTGTGCTCTCTTGTTTGTAGAATACTGTGCTCTCTTGGGTAGTTCTAGTGAAAAATTAAAGAAATAAAGAATGAACTAAACAAATGAAATGAAGAGTGGAGTCGGACAAATTAAGAAGAATATGAAACTGATTGCACGAACTTACCTTTTCAGTGTTTTGTGAGAGGCATTGGCAACCCGGCGAGCACTGGCTGTGTAACCTGAGGCTATCGGCAGCAATCAAGTGTAAACAGGTAGAAGAGAGAGACCAGATCTAAGGCAGTGGAAAAGGAAAGTAAAAAATTGGAGATTAGGGACCAAGTGGTTCCACCAATGACAAGGGTAAACTGGACATTAGACTCTTTATATAAAAATTAGTTTTACAATAAAAAGAAAGTTTAGTCTTTTATGTGCATTAAAAATGTCTTTATTTCATATATTAATGTACTATGGTCGGTGACAAAACGGCCAACCCGTCCTTTGTTTGTTGGACCGTCAAAGTTGGTCGGATCAGACCAATCTGACATTACAAAACGAGTTAAGATATCCAACCCATCCCGCCACTTGGTGGCTGGCCAGCGATTTTTCAATTTTTTTTCTTTTTTATGGATAATTGGGCCTAAATTTTTTTTTCAGTTTTTTGCATAATTTTTTTAATGACTAAATAGGCTTGTCACAACCCCTCCAATCTCACCTTCCTACAAGCACATTTTCTTCCAGTATTCACAACCCCTCCAATCTCCCCTTCCTTCAACTATTCATCCATCTTCTCGACTCCACTAATAACCAATCACTGTCAAAATGTCATTGTGCTTATACAACAATCACAACCACAAATCAAATTCATACCCTTTCTACCAAGTCACTGAAACATCAATTACAACACTGAAATCTTAATTGGAGCTAACGAGAAATCTTATTTGGATGAGTTTGGCTTAGTTATGGGCAACGATATTAATAGTTTACCAGTGGTGATAAAGATAACATAAATTTTCAATGAAAACTGTAGATCGGCTACTCTTTTGGAAGATTAGTAAATCTTTTCAAGCCCTAATTCACACATTTTCAGTGGTGGGAAGAGTACTTACAAAAGAAAATCTCAAACTCAGCAATTTCAAGCCCTAATTCACAAATTTCAAGCCCAGAAAACGAACCTGCTGGCGTCGCTACTCCGTCTGCTTAGAGAAGATGTGGTTCTGAGAAAGTGAAATGGGATTTTCACTCTGAGAGAAGGGTGGGATTAGTTTGGCTTTTTTCTTTTCTGAACGGACAACATAAAGCTCATCTCAAGAGTGGTGTGAGTTATAAAATTTGATACGTAAATAAAGTTCACGAGTATTTGTAAAATATGAGATAAATTATATTTGATTAAACTCTGATTTAATATAATCAAATTATAATAAACAACTTAAATTTGTGTATTTTATTTATGTAAATAGACTAATAGAAAATATATTAATTGTCTGTTATAACATTTGAGTGAATTTAAACTTTACAAACAAAATAGTTTTTTTCTATTTATAACAATTTTAATAGGAATTTATTTATTTTACCTCTCGTACCTTGTATATTTCTACATTTATAATTTTATTTTTTCATCCATTCAATTATAGTCAAAATTTGTCATTGCAGTGAAAATTACAAGTCATCACATTATATAACCATATTATTATAAACAATTAATAAAAGATTATGTTTAGATATGTTAAATTTTCTTAAGATTTAATTACTCGACTTATCTTAAGATTTAATTACTCGACTTATCTTATCTGGCTAGAAGTATATCATTATGGTTTCCCTTTAAATCTGTTTAAAAAAAATTAATTACGTCGTATAGTTTTACAAATGTCTACACATGTTCCATGTGAAGCATTGCACCGATAATCTTATAATGTGGTTAAGGTTGTCATATACGTCGATGAAGCTACAAATGCAATCGAAATGAGAGCTCCAGTAGATATTTTCGGCTCATTTTAAAGTATTAATTTATTTTTTCCCTGTACCATTTTCTTAAAGCATTAAAAGGTCACACATAATAAGAAAATATTAAAGCATAAAAAAGTCACACATAATAAGAAAATATATTGTTTCGAACATATAAAATAAACTTAGTCAAAGAAATAAATTGTTTTATGTAAAATGTTTCTTAACTTTTTAATTTGATTTGATTGTAATGTAATTTAATTTTAAAAATAATATTGATAATAAAAATTGTGATATAAAAAGAATGAAATATATCGAAAAAGAAAAAAAACAAATAAAAAAAGTTATAACAGAAAAAAAACATAATTTTTATTTTTTTTTAAATTAAATTAATATAAATAATATAATAATATGTAAATATATTTTAAAAATGTATTAAATATGATTTTAATTATTCAATTTTAATATAAATACTAATCCTTAATTTTATAAATTTGTCTATAATTAACTAATTTTAATCTTATAAAAAATTATGAATTGAAAAAATATGCTTAATAATTAAACTATATTTATTTTAGCTCATTTAAGATTAAAATTAAGTATAAATATTTATAATTTTTGTAATGAGTAATTGTTTTATTGAAAGTATTTTTATTTATTTTTTAAATAAGCATGCTCACAAATAACTGTTAGAGCAACCTAAATATTTACATATTTACATTTTGTATATTTCTTCAATCACACCCTTTTATGTAGTACCTACATTTATACTTATCCAATGATTTTTATAGATACAAGAGTAAACGGATACATTGTCTTGTCTGTCTGCACATTTTAAATATTCATATTTTAATATTTAGTTAATTATATATGTAAATTAATTAAGTTAATAAAATATATCTAAATGTAACTCACAGAAAGTACAAATATAATTTTTTTTTACAATAACGGTTACTTCTAAATAATCATTTAACAATTATATTTTTTTAGAAATTCAGTCAATAATTATATTATAAAAATAATGTAAAAAAGTTTCCTCTTTAAATACAAATAAATCATTATTTTCTTTGTTTTTTCATCTTAAAAAAATATTATATTTTCTTTTATTTATTTAAAACAGAGACAAATGAATATACTTTTCAAAATATGAATTTTTTTCACATAAATATAGTTTTTATAATAAATAACATCACAAGCTTTACATATTCAATTTAACTCACATAGTTTTAAATAATCACTAATTAAACTGATCCAAGTTGAGGATAACTCTGTAAATAATAATAATAACTATTATTATTCATAGTAATATGTCAGTTGTACTTTCTATCTGCTTTTCATTGAACTTATAACTGTAATAAAATTGGAAAATCCAATGGGTTGAATTGCACCGTCCGATCTTTGATTCATTTATTTAAACTTCCTAGAACCGTTGGATAAGAGCATCTGAATTTGAGGGACACTTATTTGCCCCTCTTCTCTCTTCCAATAACCAATCAACCCTCTTGAGAAGTGACGCTGTTTCCCAGAGATAGCGGTTGCATGCTTAACCCTAGAAATTAGATACTTTATGCGCGCCAATCGGGACCACACACGTGTCAAACTTCACCCACTTTGCCCATTCGATTTTGACTATTTACAAACACACCCACTTTTTTTATTTTGGATTCCCCTTGCTGACACTTATTTTCTCTTCATTGGGAAAAAAACAAAATTCTCCACTCACTGCTTTTTCCACAGCCACACCCAAAGAACAACAAAACAAATCCATTTCCTCACCTTTTCAGTTTCGTTTGCGTTCTTCCTCGTAAGTCTCACCGTCATCGCCGGAACCCTAATTTGATCTGCCGGAACTTGAATCCACCGGTTAGGTTCAATTGACTCTGTCAGTGTTCCGTTTTTGTTTTTATTTAGTGCAGTGAAATTGCGCTCACACTCAGATTTCTGTGTTGAAGGGAGTAGATGACTGCACGATTGGGGAATAGGTGAGATCACGCAGGGTTGGATTTCCTCGCCGGATGGAGGGAGGTAGCGTCTCTAGACTTACTTGTTCT
>Ga0214544_1008241_pt1 | contig 17538 bp, 6 predicted proteins | sample CNSS3metaG_FD_160074 | JGI IMG/M metagenome (GOLD analysis project Ga0214544, IMG submission 160074) | Root nodule microbial communities from cowpea collected in UCLA plant growth center, Los Angeles, California, USA - CNSS3 | ecosystem: Host-associated > Plants > Roots > Nodule | place: USA...
GATTATTATAAAAATATATATATATATATATATATATATATATATATATATATATATATATATATATATATATATATATATTATGTTCATTAAAATATAGTACTTTCAAAATTAAAAATGTTTTTATTAGATGAATTCGCATGAATTTCACCTATTTACATTATTACAGTGAACATTTTATTTAAATGGGGTATAAAGTATATCTCAATTTATATAATTTTAGATTAATATTTTATTAAAAGATTAGATGCATGATACAAATAAATTATTATAATTATGATGATACTTTTAATCGAAAACTCTTCTCGATATAAAAAGACGTCATAAAATATTATTGTTTTATGTTATGTTTGTTTTTGCATTAGTATTATTTATACAAACATAAAAAAGAGCGAATGATTTATTTGTTTTTTCACTTTTCCTTTTCCCTTATTTTAAACAACATCACTTTATTCTTTCTACTCTAGTTTCCCTCATATTCTACCCATAAATTCACAACTTAATTAACTTTTATTCATATATACAGTTAAATGGAATTTAGCCAAAATTGAAAAATCCCTTCTCCAACTTTTCGTCGTTTCTGTGGTTGATTTTTCAATATGTGATATTAAACCATTAAGATTATTTAATTAAAAGTAGTATAAGGTAATGTTTAAAAAGATAGATTAATGAAATGTCTCTAATGAACATTATCATCTTAATTTTTAATGGAATGAATCTCTAACCGTTTTCTAATTCGGGACATATTGTGTATTTTTGTTTACAATTTATTTAATATTGATCTGCAATGGTTGTTTCCCTCCTCCGGAAACTAAAATAATTATTGATAGATGAATCTTATGCATAGATAAAGTTAACAGTTAAAACCATACATAATCTTCACGATTACTAATTATTATATTTTGCGATACTCCACATGTGAATGTGGACATTTGATAACGTGATTAATTTAATTAATGTCTAATCAAGAATACATTTAGATATTATAATTATAACAATTAGTCGCAAAACTAATAGATATAATATATTAACAATTTTTAACTTAGCATATATTTTAAACTGTACCTCTACACATTAGTTGAATTCCAAATGAGAAATGAAAAAAAAGAAGAACCGTGTGAATCGATACAAGATTATTTTAATTCAATCAATATAATCGAATTAAAAATCTGAATATCAATTAAGAAAAATACATAACGAAATTTGCAATGGCCAAATACGTTGTTAAATTTTACTTTACGCATATGAATCAAAATCTTTGCATTCTCTAGCTTGCAACAGCTATGTTTGAATCGGTTCCAATCCAGAACAACATAGAGGCTTGGAACTTTATGAAAGTCAACTCTAAATTGCTAAGATTCTAAAATTCTTTCTGTTTTTTCTTTCTTTTTTTTTTCTCTTCTTGCTGATGGATTGCAGAATAAATCACTGAAAATGGGTTGAAAATAATGTATATGATCATCATCTACTTCCTTGAAAGAGTATGCAAATAGATAATTGCTTTTTGGCAACATGAGTTGGTCAACGTGTTCAAGGTCATGGTGCCCCCAAATGAGTATTTTTCTATATCTATGAGTTGTTCCTCCCAGCCACTAAAGTCTTGCAATTTTAAGCACCCTTCACGTAAAGATCCCCTGTGAGGGGCACCTTTCCTATTGTGGGGATAAAAAAAACCTCAAAAAGGTACAAATCTGTGGTGAAACAAATGCACTGAATGGTTTGGTTGGGTCACTTTTAGTAGAGAAAAAAAAATGGCATATTATAGCTATTGGAAGGAGGGAATCGCCACTAGATTAGCAATTTTGCACCTTGTGAGTGTTTGATAAAATGCCACACCTTGACATGACTTCCATAATAGTTTCACGTGCTACTACTAAGGAATTGGTCCTCCATTATGCAGAACATTGATGGGTGATAGTGGACCTAGTGAATCTTGATCATGATAAGTGTTCTAGATGCTTAACCATTATCTGTTTTTCACTTGGGTCTCTACACAAGTCAGATATACGACACTGACTCCTACAGAGCCACACTACACAGTGCTTCTTAGTCCTATTTATAGAAGCTAAAGCTTACCATTGTTTTCCCCAACTACATAAAACCTTTGCTTTCGCTGAGTGGCCATACTTTAACATAGCTTCTGCAAAAGTAGACACGGCGTGATATTGGTTTGGCTCATCTTAGTTCAACCATTATATCATCTTCTTGAGACGAGCCGAATCAATATCACTCTTGTTTGCTTCATTGCATATGTGTATTAACAGCTTTTCTTCTGAAGCCAAGCACTTTTGTACCTCTTTTCCATGAATCCCTTACATGATATGCAGGAAGAAAGTTAGCATTATCTGCTAAGCTAACACTGAAGTTAAGAAGCCTTGAAAATGATTCTGCAGTGGACTGGTGTGGTATTGCTTCTGCTCATCTTTGTATATGAATTTAATCACATGGCATCGGCTTAATCAAGACGAGCCGAATCAATATCACTCTAGTGCACTTCACTGCATATATGTAGCTGTTTTTCTTGAGTGATTTCAAAAATAATGGAGACAAAGTGGAACTTCATTACTCTTATTCATGAAACACACAACATAGATATTCTGTTTAGTGTGACAATCTTGTTCAAGTTTGGTTTACGGACAACATAGTATTCTCAGGACTACATCACTACTCCAAACTATAAACTGAAACAACTCTAGGTTAATTGATCTACGTACAGTGGTATATATGTGGTTTCTCTTTCATTAATATTGTTGTAATTAAGGGCCAGTTAATTCGTTTGGTTAGCCTTACCCCATCTAGAAAGCGTCACCAGAAGTGTGGTGTTGCAGAAAGATGGAGAAAGCAGTGATGCACTTTGTTTTGCCCCAAAAGTTTTTCACCAAATTATCCTTTTGTTCTATGCTTTTAATCCCTTGTAATGTTTCTTTGCATTCTAGGAAGGAGGGTGTTCAAGTTTCTTAAACTTTTACTTGTTTAATACTAATTGCAGGAATATGCTACAAGAGACAGGCATGAACTGAAGGGATAATGGCTTCTGGTCCAGTACATATTGATTCATGAGGACAAAGTCAGAATCTTCATCTGAGTATATACCACTTGTTCTTTCATAATCCTGAGAATAGTGAGGTTGAATTTTCATATTCCCCAAACTTTTAGATGCAATATGATCTATAATAGTCAGTGTATTGACACTTCCAAAGCAACTCAGTGCTAATTATTGTACTTTGAAATATCAATTCAATGTAATTAACCATGTGGTTACTCTATTATTGAACTATTCACCAAGTATCCTTTACTTCTTCTTAATTTAGAGTTTTAGTGTTTTCAAAATGTAAATAAATCTCAAGACAATTAGATTAGTTTCAGTTAACAATCAATTTTAGATTATTTGTGTTTCATCATTTTGTGAAAAAAAGAATGGAAGATTCAATATTTAAAGTAAAGGAAAGATAAGATTCGAAACCCCTCAGGAGGAGGATTTTAAGTTCAAGCTTGGACAAAACATAAGCATGTTGTTTTCTTGCTCAAGGAAGTGGAAGTTAGTTTTTGTTTCAACGAGGAAGGTCAAAGAACATACAATAGAATTACTCAAAGAAATGAGAATTCTTGCTCATGCTAAGAACACCATAAAAAAGCATTAGGAGAACTCAAATAAGATAGTTGACCCTTAACTTAATCAACACATTTTAGGAATAATTTTCGAGAGTTTACCCTTCACTTAATCAACAACACCTTAAGAACTTTCAACAAAACACTTATTCTTGCTCAAACAATATAATTAATGTGGAAATTTTATCTAAAGGTTTTTATAGTTTATAGTTGGACGAGAAAAGTTGATTATTAGTTCGAAAGTTCGTTGGAAAAAAGTGTGGAGAGTGAAACTCTCACCTTTATCAATGGCAAAGTTCTTCATTTCTTCGTTTCTTCTTGGAACTTGGATCTTCAGATGGTTAGACATAATTGATCCTTCAAGTGTTGGGATTTGATTGTAATAAAAACATCCATTATTTCACACTAATGTTTACAAAGTAAAAATGTCAAATAGTTTTTTATATTTCTTAATTTTTTATTGTTGTTTACTGTTTTGTTATATTAATTACTTGCTCACTCAAGTCACTATTGTTAAGTCATAGTTAGTAACTATTGCATTCACTATTAAACATTGCATAATCTTAAGATGATCTTAGTTGAATATTAATACATGGTTGATATAGGTGAGAATCTTGTAACAAGGGATTACGAATAATTTCTCAGATCTTGGAGGTAAATAGCTTTTCTGCAACATGGTTGCAAGTGCATCCCTTATGCACATCCTTCATCAATCGTATCTTCAAAAACTTGCATTTTCTTTTGCAAATATTACACTTTAAAAACTTGCATATTTTGAACGAGTTCATATATATCAGTTTTAACTTCATGGTCTGAGACGATTGTAAATGTGACTTCATCTATCACATTATCCACAATTTGTTACAATACAAAGAATGCAATGAAATCATAACTGTAATTTATATACAATGTTAAGATATTTCTTTAGATCACTGAGTATAACAGTTGAAAGTCTTATATCGATTATAAATAAAACAATTTTATAATATATAAGTGGGTGTAAATCTTATTTTACAAATTGATTTTTTAAAATTGAGTTAGATTTAAAATATAATTCTAACCATGATTTCAGAACAATTGTTTAAAAAAAATGTATATCCTAACGAAATTTTTTGGACATTCTATTTAATCTATTTCTTTGTATATTATTCTAACAATAAAATGACAAAAATCATCTGTTGCAAAAAGCTCCAAATAAAAAAATTATAGCAGCTTAGAAAAATAGAATGATACCAATCTTTGCTTTAACCTTGTACTATTTTAGTCTCTATAGTTTGAAAGGGTCATATATGAGTAGTGTTATCTTTTTCACATAACATGTAGTCTTCTCCTTTCTCTACCAAATTCATTTAACTATACCATGATTGATTGAAGGCATCCTTCTTTAGAAGCTTTCAAATTAATTATTTTATTAAATTATGTTTTGTTGATATGGGTGATTTAATAATAGTGAGTTTGAAGGACAGAATATAGGCTCAAATAAATTTATGAAGAGGACTAGATTTGTTGACTATAAAATAAGGGACAAAAACATGTTAGTTATAGCTAGATTACGACTATTATTGAGACTAACTTATACACTAAAACCTCACTGGATTCTTTAGGAAGAGAGTAGTCTCCTAGGTTAATTAAAAATTTTATTAGTCCACATGCATATATTCAAACCCCCCAATTTTTTATTACAACCTTTTTTAAGCCAAACTAATTATATCTTTGCACTATGTCCTTGTCATAGAAATTTCCTTAAGTCAGCTGAGTGAATCCTTTATAATTGTCACTGAAGACTAAGTCTGCTATCATAATTGTCATTAAAAAAACAAAAAGTTTTCTATGTTCATAAAGCCAATCTATATTCTTTTTGGCTGCATACATGCTTTCTTAGGAATAGCACAGGATAAAATAACTTGAGAGAGGTCCTAGTATCATGCTATGTTGTCTTGCACCTTATTTATATCTAATTATTCCACCAAATTGATGATTCTTCAATCTTCATTCACCGGTTTAATTTACATCTCTCCTTTTGGCAATGGTTTTTTCTACATGGCAAGAATTTGGAATCTACATGGGTCTTGACCAATAAATTTGGGAGACAAAATAACTCAAAATTTATATATTTAATTATTGTTACTAATACAAAGATAATGAATACATAATTTAGTATAAGTATAACTATAAAATAAATCATACATATATAAAAGATTGTCATTTGTTTTTTCATACTTTTGAATTCAACGATAATTGAATCAGAATCAAAATTTTCAATTATTTATTTTTCAATGTAAATAACCATATTGTTGGCAAGAAATTCATCTACCATTTTTATTCACAATCTTGTTTTGATAAACTTCATTACATAAAATAATCTTTTTATTATGGTTGTAGAAACAACAAAAATACTCACCTATAATTCTTTGAACTTTAAGAGAAAGTTTCAATAATTGAACAATCGGGTCATTAGTATCATGGTTCAGAATATATGTGAAGAAGTTAAATTTGTTCCATTTTCATTTTTATAAATAGTTTTCGTTTTATCACTTTTAAAAGATGAAAGAGTTCTTTTATTCTTCATCAATATATCTATTTTTTTTTAAGTTTAAGAATAAAAAATTATTTATCATAATTTAATAGAAAATTGAGACGTAAATACTAAACTAAAATATCATGATAATCAAGTTACAATTAAAAAATGGTTATGAAAAACACATAATACAATATTTTTTCCTCTACATTCATAAAAAATGAATATACAAAAGACTCATGATGTAACGTCCCATTTAATTAATAAACGTAATTAAAGGAAACGTTCCACATAGATAGTAAAATAACGCAGTCTTGGGGTCTTAACGTCACCCCTCCAAAACTAGGCACACCACGATGCCAACAGGATATAGTTGAAAGATCAACAAATGAAGTAGTTTTTACTAAGCAGAAATAATACATGGGCCCAAGCCCTAAAGAACAACTCGTCAAGAAATAAAATCCCATCAACGCGGACTATGCAGCAGACCTATCACCACCCTGTTGTCCACAGGTGTTCCTTGCATCTGCTCACACCAACGAGTTGATGATCATCGCAAGAGAAAGTACCACACGGCAGAACATACAACAACAAAAGTAGGGTAAGCTAAAGCACAAAAGATTTCATCCATCCGATCAGATATAATCTCACAATATCATACACTCGATTCAACCAAGCATGTTATGACTTGTCAAGCAATACACTACGACTCGACTCGACTCATCCGGATATATATAACTTGGTCGGATTCAGCGGACGCTTGCACTTGTGGTGGATACCTCTGCTCACCCCCGAGCTGCTCACCCCCGAGCTATATGTTACAAGTGTTTTAGTAAATCTATTTTCCTCACCACAAGGTTAGCCCTTAATGAATTTCAGGCCTCTTGCTACTCTCACCATAGGGGTCAGTCCGCTCTAAGTGAGACTAGCTGACTCCTTAGAGTGTCAGGATACAATCCTTACCTAGTTATACAGATAGGGCACCACCATGGACACCCACTAACAGGGGTCATGGAATTACGTCCCGACCATTGAAGCGCGACCCTAAAAGTCTCACCTAGAGACCCCAAGGAATTATGCACTGACACAAATTAACCATATTCACACAGCCAAAGAATATACCCCAAGCATAGATATACATTAATCGTACCAACCTTTGAAGCCAACGCCTTTCATGTTCCAGGCTCAACCCATTCCAACACATCATAATCTATCCATGTACATAGGATCCAACTCATCTCGTTATCATGCCACTTTAATGATACTCGTCTCATTTAATACACATGCCCATTTGCATACCAAACCCATCATCTACAATTCATGAATCATGCCAAGCCTACATAATACTCCCTTATATGCATATTTCTCATCAGAACATTCATACCCAAACCAATATCAATCATCCAAGAGCAAACAAGCATACAAACAACACCCTGTCTCGCCCAGCCCCTCGCTCAGGCTGAAGGGTCTCGCTCAGGCGAGACGTACTCGCTCAGGCGAGCCCCCTTCACCTAGGCGAGGGCTCGAAAAGCATCAGGAAAACCACGCGGGATCTCGCTTAGGCGAGACCCCTCTCACTTGGGCGAGATACTCGCTCGCTCAAAAATAATGAGCCGGTCGCCTGGGCGACCTCTCGCGAATTAGGGTTGGGCGAGTCCCCACTCATCTCGCCTAGGCGAGACTGGCTCGCCTAGCCGAGATTAGCAGGTCTCACCACTATTTTCCTGCAACATTCCCTCGTACCAGTTCAACAATATATCCATACAACAGATTTATGCATCCAAGACCAATATAACATCACACCAACCATACAAACCCGGAATGACAGCCTCACTACGAAGAAAACGTGACATATGAGTAAGGTTTTAGCTTCCCTACCTGGAAAGGGCTTGTACGAGACCTCGACACTGGACCATGGAGCACAACAGCTCGAGAGACAGACCTGGAAACTGGTGGAACAGCGGAACAGTAGGAAGAATGAGGTTATTAACTAACCCTAAACGGTGGAATACGAAAAGGACCTCAGGAAAGTAAGGGCAGTAGGTTTAGGATCACTTACATGGAGCAGAAAGTAGTACGTGAGCCTTGAGCGGACTGATTCAAGACGTCAAAGCTAACCCTAGCAGAGCTCTAGTGCACCAGTGAGAGAAACGGCTACAAGTCTGTGAATGCAAGAAAGTGGAAGCATTAGGGTAACTGGAGTAGTTTTATCAATTGGGCCAGCTCTAGACCCAAACACAAGGGACAGCCCTTCATTTTAGGGTAGAAAGTAATAAAGCCAACTTTTAATGGGCCTTACACATGAGATGATAAATAATGTTAATTATTAAACTAATATTCCACTATCAAGTGAGACAAAGAAGATATAGTTTTTTTTAAAACATAAAATATAACATATAAGAATTAAGAGTAGAAATAATAATTATTTTTCTCTTTAGGAATAAAATAAAAAATAGGTAAAAGTGAGATATGAGAATAATTTATGAGAAACTTCAAAGATAAAAATAAAAAATAAAAAAATATTTCATATTTTTTATTTTATTATATTTAATTTTGAATTTTATTATTAACTAACATTAAATATTATGATTTATAAAAAAATAAAAAAATATTTAATTTAATTCTTATTCTACACATAATTTAAAAAAAATAATTTCAAAAATTTCCAAACTTTTAGCTATATATAATGAAAAATATTTAAAACTTTTGGGAGACCACGACCTCTCCTACCCCGATTATGCTCTGCCATTACATCTCTTTTTTTGGCAAGTTTCCCCTCTCTGACGACTTTAGAGGCTATATGACTAGGATGGCAACGGGGCGGGACGGGGCAAGGATGGGTTTTGCTATCTATACTCATCCCCGTAAAAAAATTTCATCCACATCCCCATATCCAAACCCAACCGGTATCAAACTTTTATCCCATCCCCATCCCCACCGGGTAACGGGTATAATCTCGTACCCATACCCATACCCATTTTCTTACTACTTCAATATTAATTTTAATTAATTTTTATAAAATAATAAAAAATTATGATAAAGGAAACATAATATTATCAAATATTCAATATTAGAAGAATGGTTATTTCTTTGATATCAAATACTTTAAAATAAATTATAATTGTTTACAATTTAGATTATAATACCAAATAAAATTTCATGAAAACCAAAATAATTATTAAATTTTCAAATATTAATGAAACATAATTGATAAAATATAAAAAATATTTTTTAAAAAATTAAAAAAAAACAAATATTCAAATTAAAATAGATTTTAAATGTTTGTTTACTTCAATCTTTTAAATTCTAATAAATCTCTTTTTTATACACTAATAAAAGTTATAATACATCATTTGATCAAAATGATACAAAGAACAAATAATAATCATAATAAAAGTTTAAAATAAATTATAATTGTTTACATTTTAGATTATAATACTAAATAAAATTTTATGAGAACGAACACATTTATTAAATTTACAAGCATTAATGAAACTTAGTTGATAAAATTTAAAAATATTTTTTAAAAAATATAAAAGGAAAACAAGTATTCAAATTAAAATATATTTTAAATTTTTGTTTACTTCAATCTTTTAAATTCTAATGAATCTCTTTTTTATACACTAATAAAAGTTATAATACATTACTTGTTCAAAATGATACAAAGAACAAATAATAATCATAATAATAAAATTTTAACATAGATCTTGTATCTTTTGAACTTCAATTATGTTGGATGGTGATAAAAAAATATTCATGACAATTACATTAGATTTTTATATTGTAGTAAATAAAAGTTATTTATACAATTATAGTGAAAAAATTACAGTATAATTGATAATGAGATAGAAAATAAAAAATAATTAGATAAAATATATCGAAATAGTATTCTACATAATGAAAATAAAAAATAAATAAAAATATTAAAAATTTAACCAATGTTTACAAACAATTTGAGAGACTATTGAAAAAAATCGTACAAAGGAAAACAAATGTAAAATTAAGGATATGATAAGTTGAAAAATATCTTAGAGATCTAAGAAAACTTTTTAAATATCAACATATATACTCAATGGTTGAGAAATAACAAAAATTGTTTCAGTGAAACAAAAGAGTTCTTCAAATGAAACAAAAACTAATAATAATAAGTAAATGATTAAATACTTACATTGAGAATATTAAATACTTACATTGAGAATATTAAATATTTTCATGTGAAAGGAAAATATACAATAAATAAAAATACTAAAAATAATAGAAATATTCAAATATGAGACATAAATATTAAATATAATAGAAATATTAAATACTTACATTGAGAGTATTAAACATTCTCATGTGAAAGGAAAATATACAATAAATAAAAATATTTTAAAAAATATAAATATTCAAATATGAGACATAACAAAAATTTAATTGACATACATCTTTTTAACATAATTACATAGAAGTTATGATAAGATGAAAAATATAATTGAGATGCGAATGAGTTTCATGACAAAACAAATAATTAAAAGAAATAAATAAATAATATATATATATATATATATATATATATGTGTGTGTGTGTGTGTGGTTACTTAATTAATTGTGAATATTTTAATAATTTAAACGGGGATGGGTATTATGGCGGAGATATGTACACCCATACTCAGTTGAAAAAGTCAGAGATTTCCCATACCCATACCCATACCCATACCCATACCCATACCCATACCAGTCAATGCAGGGATTCTCCGCCAAAACGGAGACAGGTTCGAGCAATACCCACAGGGACGGGTTTATTTGCCATCTCTATTAATATGACTATTATTTTTCACCATAAATAATTTTACTTAAATAGATGAAAATGCTATAATTATGAAAATATTATATTTGATTATTTGACGAAATTACATGCAAAATTTTGTAAAAGTAAAAGCATAAAATTTAATTATTTATGTATAGATTTTAAATAAACTCATGGTAAGTATATGTACTAACCTTTTATACTAATCCAATTATAAATTTCATTAATTATATATATATATATATATATATATATATATATATATATATTGGTTCTTTTTGAAACATCATAAATAATTACACTAAATAGAAACTACGAAGATGAAATATACAATATAAAATCACGTTTTATCGAGGTTAAATCTCATGTTTGCTTTTGTAGAACTCACAAGTGGATGTTATAACTTATTCAATGCAGCTCAAGGATAAAGTGAATAAACTCCTTTTAGACTTCAAGGATAAGAAGGTGTCAAAAAAAATTTTACTACTAATATTTCTTTATTAAATTAATTATAAAATTATGTTTAAGAAAAAAAAATATCTCAAAATTTTTTTTAGTACTAATTAATATACCTCTATTAAACTAATTATAAAATTATGTTTAAGATAAAAAAGACCTCAAAAAATATTTTATTACTAATATGGCTCTACTAAATTAATTATAAGTTTATGTTTGGAAATAAAATTTAATTCAATTATTATTAGTGTATGTTAATTTTGATTGGTAGTAAAAATGATAATTAATGAGTTAAAACATTAGTTTAGTAAATTATAATTTTGTTTATAAGAAAAGGAATGATTAACTATTTTTATTCTCTTATGATTCTATTTTCTTCTTTTATCTCTCTATGACTCCTCTTACCTCTCCTTACTTTATTTTCTTCTCATAATCCTTTTTCTAGTGTTTTGACATATTACATCTTTTAAATATCTTGAATCTCATGTTGTTCGTGTATACCAATTTTTTCATCCTTATTTCTAGTTAATATGTTTTTTTTATTTATTTTGGGTTTGTATTAAATTAGAAATGTGTTTCTTTTGTCTAGTTTTATTTTTAGGTACTTTTAGATTTACATATTTCTGAGAGTTTTTTTTTTTCTTTTTGCATATATCTTAAGGAGAAACTGAATTTTTTTACAAAACTATTAATTAGATTATGGTTTAGTCTTTTGGAGGATAATAGATTAATTTGAGCATAATTCAAAATTGAGTTTTCTATAGAAAGATAATTCAAGTTTCAGGAAAAAAAAAAAGACGTACTATGGAGTTTAGAGGAGCAATATTTTTTTAATTATTTTTATTAATGATTAATTTTAAAATAAACAACTTTGCAAGTTTGTGAAAAAGTTGAGACTTAAGAACGAAAAAGAGACTTGAGACTTCAAGATACTGCAAGTCTACTATCGAGTTTATTTTCTTGACACCAGAACAAGGTTTTATTGTTTTAATTCATTCATTTTATATATTTATCTTTAGCAATGTTTTATATATTATCATTTTTTATTTCATATAAAAGTTTATAGATATCTCAACTACAAAATTTGAATCAGACTATTCAAAAATTCAAAAGAAAAAAAGAATTGAGACTTTAATTGCATAACAAAAAGGAGCTATGAACAAAAAAAAAACAAATGTCTTGTGTATTACGATGTGTAGATATTTCATTTTTGAAAGAAAAATGCTTAAACCTTGAAAAATCTTTAAAACATGATAATTCGTTGGATATTGATGGATTTGATTTAATTTGGAAGATTATAGGTTTGGTAAATGATAAAACAAATTGACATTTTTAATTATATAAAAATAATAATTTTTTTCCCAAATGCATACATAACTTATAGAATAATGTTAACAATTTTAATATCAGTTGTTTAAGTCGAAATGAGTCTTAAATCTAAAGATAATAAAAACTTATTTAAGATTAACAATGTCTCAAAAAAGATTAAACAGATTAGTCCTATTATCTATTGAGAAAGAAATGTTTAATGAAATTAATTATGACAATTTAATAAATAATTTTGCATAAGAAAAAGCTCAAAAAATAATTTTTAAATAAAATACCTCATTTTTTAAATTTGTTTTAGGTCTCCCAAACCGTTGAATCGTCCCTGACTCAATGATAAAGTCACATAAATATGAGTCAATGAGAATTAATTGTACTTGAGTAAAATTTTAAAATTAAAAAATAAAATAGTCAAGATTAAAGAAAAAGAAACATCAAGTGTAAATAGTCATAATTTTGTAATGAGTTTTATTAAACAATTATAATAATTATTGAACATTATAACGAAATCAAAAGTTAAAATTTTAAACAATTGGCACTAAACATTTATCCATACCTATTTAATCTTGATTGTTAGGGTTGAGAAAAACAAATATAAACATGGACTTTTATAACAAATTTTGGTTTGACATATCCATTAAATTATCTTTCTATAACACCTACAGCTGAACATCAATTATGATTATTAATTTTAAGAGTAATATGTGTATTCATCCAAGTTTAAGAACATGTTCGAAAACTTATCTCCCTCTATTTCAGCTGTTTTTCTATAAGAAATAAGTTGTTTTAGAACTTTATATTTAGCTTTTAAAATCATTTTTATATCTCAACTATATAAATGTCAAATGGATTATTCATATATATTCATCTCAAGAAGTGAAACGTATGATTAAAACATTATATATAGTTTTTACGTTTCTTATTTGTAAAAGGATTATTTATATTCAAACATCATAACATTATTAATGTATACTTATATTTTCCTATTTAATCAATATCATATATCTCTTCCAAGCATATCATAAATGCCATGCATGCATCTTTTGTTTTATAAGAACGAAAATCCTTGGCAGAATCCAAACCCTTATCTACGAGGAGCCATGGGATGGCCTACCAAATAAAAAAAATAAAGTGAGACATAGATTCATATGGTGAATGAGATGCTTCACAAATTTTATTTATTGATACAAATATTTCTACAATTGATCGGAATCCTATTCCCCTTGGAGTTTAAATAAGAGTTTTGATTGATCTCTTATTCAAATAATGTAATTTCATATTCATTGAATTCATCATTGCAAGCTGTTCAAAGGCATCATTAAAGTTCTTAATTAATCTCAATTTGGTCCGCATTATCGGTTGGCTTATGATAAACTACTATATTACTACTGTCTTAATGAAGTAAATGTTAGTTGAATGAGACCCCAAAAGGCACCACTTTCTAATCCCAACTAATCACTAATATTAAAATGATTTAAAGTAATTTAGTGGAAAATTATGATTAAGGTACCATGAATTCTACATGATTTCGTGAAAAGGAAGGGCAAAGTAACAGTAGCTGTGACTGGGACGTGAGAACGTTACAGTTAAGTGCGTCTTTAAATTCATTTTTAGTCCGTATAGTTTGATAAATGTATAGTTTTATTTGATCATTAGATTTGGTTATCCAAAATTTTCGAGTTCACTAATTTTATAATCCATTGTTTACGTATTTATAGTAATTTTAGTATTATTAAGAAATAGTAAACAAAATTAGTATAGATAAGTAACACAAAGTTGTCTTGTAATTATATTTAATAAAATAGTTCTTATAAAATTTATACTAATAAAAAGGGTTGGGTTTGTAAGGTAAAAATTTACACTCACTTGTAATCTATGATGCACCAATACTTTAACTTGAGTCACGTATCCGTATCCGACACGAATTCATGTCCGATACTTTATGATATTTTACGATACTTAATAATGAAGTATCTAATTTATAAAGTCGTAGTACATTACAAGAAAATCATTGAATAATTAACAATTTTAGTAACAAAAAATAATTAGTCACTATATAGTGCCCAATTTAAGTACCAATCTAAAAACTAAAAATTATTGACAACTAAAATAATTCCAAAAAATTATAATTTGTTTCTAATTGATAATTAAAATAGTTTCTATTATGAATTGATTTAGAAATTGCTCACTAACATTAGCTACCAAGATTTTGACTACCAAAATAATTAATATCTAAATAGGAAATTGGTCTTTAACATATTTTTTGTTACTAAAATTTGTCATTATTTAAGAGTTTTCTTATAATGGTGCTTTTATGATGACAATAATTTATATATTTTTTACTTTAGTATCATATTTGTGCACCATAGATTGTATATTGAATAATTATAAAAGGAAAAAAAAACAAAAAAGACAATGGTAGCATGACGCTCTAACCATAAACGTTTCCAATACATAAACGTTTTTATTGGAAAAATAATTGGATACAGAAAAACAAATGGCCTATACAGGTCTCAAACCTTTGACCTTTGTGTTATTAGCACAACGCTCTAACCTACTGAGCTAATAGGCCATGCATTTTTCTATTCTAAATATCGGTTAAACTTGTTTATTGAAAAAAATAATCCGGTAAACTTTTTATTGGAAAAATAATTGGATACTGACTAATTATAAAAGGAAAAAAACAAAAAACAAAAAATTGTATATTGACTAATCTATTACATAATAAGAAAAGAAGATATTACTATATTACCCATTGTCTTTTATTGACAAACTATAATGCACCGATACTTCAATTTGGATCACGTATCCATATTTGATACGTATCGTGTCCGATACTTTAGGATATTTTATCAATACTTATCAATGAAGTATCTAATTTATAAAAGCGTAGTATACTACAAGAAAATATTTGAAATAATGACCAAATTTAGTGACAAAAAATAATTAGTCATTATATAGTGACCAAATTGACAACTAAAATAGTTTCAAAAAAATTATAATTGGTCTTTAAATTGATATTTAGAATAGTTTTAATTATGAATTAGTTTATAAATTGGTCACTAACATTAGTTATTAGGTTTTGACTGCCAAAATAATTGGTCTCTAATTAGGAAATTTAGATTCATACAATAACAATCATATAATTATTATATTTTTTAAGAATTATTGTACATTTTTCAATATTCATATATCACCGTATCATATCTTATTATTTTGAAAATAAACGTATTGATGTATCAGATACGTGTCGTATTCGATACACATATCGTATCTGTGCATCATAGTTTATAATTTAGTTTTATCTCTAGTTTACGAGATATCTTAAATACAACCTCACGTCGAGACATATATATATATATATATATATATATATATATATATATATATATATATATATATATTTCGAGTATGAAACTATAATAATGGTGGACTGATAACGATTTAATAACGTGTGACACAATAAAACTCATATGATTTAATTGTTAATTGAAAATCAAATGCTTATAATAATAATAATAATAATAATAATAATAATTTGTTTATATATAATATTTATATTCAGATTTAACAATAAATTTAATACATGTTATTTGGTGAATATATATATATATATATATATATATATATATATATATATATATATATATATATTAAATAAATGAATTGAATAATATACATTAATAATGAATAAAAAAAATTTAAAAAATTGGAGAATCTAGTATGTAATTAGAATAATATCAATTTATATTACATAAATGGAAATTTTATTAAATTAGTCTTAATTTTTTTTTAAATAATATAAAGTCTTTAAAAATTTATCTTGACTCATTTACCCCACCAACATTTATTTATAAATTATTTATTTATTTATTTATTTATTATAATTATTTATTATTTCTAATTATATAGGTTCACAATTTTATATTTTAAATTCTAGAATGTTGTACAATAATATTTAAATATTTGAATATTTAATTAATTTATTTGTCAAGTTATATATGTTGATACTTTAATCTTTAATTATTATCTTTGTAATAATATTTCAAGAATTAGGTAAACACTTTAATTTCACTGTTATAAAAAATAAACCGATTCAATTCATTCTTATTGTAATGCAATAAATATATAAAATAAATTGAAAAAAAAAACATTTGTAAGTAATCCAACCCATCAACCCTTGGTGGATCGGGACCGGTTATAAAAATTTTGGCTCACCAAAAAGTGAACAGGGTTAAACTGATCATTTTTTAGCTCAATCACTAGACCTATCAAATTGACCCACTTCTCATGGTTTGGCCCTGCCCCACATGGGTTGGGGCTAGAAAAGCCCACAGGGCCAAAAAGCCCTGTGGGATAGGGCTAGCCCATGGGCCTTTTTTTTAGAAAAAAAAATCATTCTAAATACAAGAAAAAATGGAAATAATTGAATAAAAAACTGAACAATTATCTAATTTGTACAGTACTAGAGCCGTCAAAATGGGTTATAACCCACGAGCCAATCCGGCTCATCAAGGGGTTTGGGTCGGGTTGGGTTGAAAAAAAATTACAAAATTCAGTACGGGTTAAAAATGAACCTAACCCATTAAGAACCCAGCTCATTCGGGTTGAACCCGTGATGAGTCAGGTTGGCTCACCAACCCGCCAATAAATTTTAAATATTTAATATATATATATATATATATATATATTATGTATATTATATATATATATATATATATATATTATATTATATATATATATATATTATATATATATTATATATATATATTATATATATATATATATTATGTATATATTATATATATATATATATATAATATATATATATATATATATA
>Ga0214544_1008244_pt1 | contig 17531 bp, 8 predicted proteins | sample CNSS3metaG_FD_160074 | JGI IMG/M metagenome (GOLD analysis project Ga0214544, IMG submission 160074) | Root nodule microbial communities from cowpea collected in UCLA plant growth center, Los Angeles, California, USA - CNSS3 | ecosystem: Host-associated > Plants > Roots > Nodule | place: USA...
CTCGAGTGGGACGAGGCAGCGCGCATGCCGCTGGAGATGTTCCGCGCCTTCCGTGAATCGACAAAGTTCAAAGTCTTCGGAGGCGGTGACAGGGTTTGCTTCTCCGCCAAAAGGATCGGGAAGCTCGTGCTCTGGGACCGGTGTGCCGCCGAAGGGGAGCACGCAGTAGCAGTGAGGTGGGTGGAGGAAGGAACGAAAACGGGGCGTGAGGGGAAGTGCTTTGCAGAGGTAGAAGTAGAAGTAGAAGGAGAAGGAGATGAAAGGTAAATGGGTGGCAGTGTAACCGAGAGTGGCAGAGGTAAAGGAGAAGTGAGAAAGGTAAGAGGCGTAACCGAAAGAGATGATGATGGTGGCACGGAGGAGCGTCTGTGGCTGTGGATTTGGAATTGCCTGGCTCTCTGACGCTCTTTCTTGTGAGCGTTTTGGTGGCCCCCTAAGGCCTGGGAGTTCGCGAAAACCCGCTTGCAGTAGTGACACCTGAATTTTTTGTCCTCTCCGACATCGTATTTCCTTTCTGCAAATTCCTCTTGCTCTGTTAGTGGGAAACCAAACAGTTTTGGTGCTAAAAATTGAACAGTGGCGGTGGATCGATAACCTTCACGGGAATGGCGACGGGGTATATGGCCTCGGTTCTTACCATAACCGAGGCCAAAGGCTCTGCGAAATTTTTAATTAAAAAAATATTGTTGAACCTATGGCTCCGGTCCCTCTGCAACCGAGGCAGAAAAGTGTTTTTACGGCCTCGGGTGATAACCGAGGCCAAAAGGCACCCCCTTTTGGCCTCACCCCAATATGCCTCGGTTCTAAAACCGAGGCAGAATGACAAAAATAACCGGGGCCAAAAGCCCTTATTACACTGGTGTAGTCCTCTAATTAAGCCAGTGACTTCTTCATGTCGGTGAGTGGAGAGAAGAAAGAATTCTTCAAGTCTCTAGTTTAGGTTTAAAATGTGATCCTCTAAAGAAGAGGATGAGCCACCAACACCACTTGATGATCCAATATTTGTGTCAATGGGAGGAATAGGAGCAGTGGGAGGATTCTCTTCTTCTTCATTGTCAGAGGGCGGCATATCATCCTTATGAATGTAGGTATTCCCAAAAAGAATAAATTTCATCTGCTTCAAGGAGTTTTCCGCAATTTTGTTTGCCTCAGTGGTCTTATGACGCAATCTCTTGGCTTTGAGCATGGTGTCAAGAATGATGCTTGGCCAATAGATAGGGATGTGGTTGAGCATGGCATAGATGATCATAAGATCTGCTTCACTGCACTGTGCGTGATTTGTACCACGTGGACATAAAATCCAAACAAGAAGATAGTGAAGTAGACGCTCATCTATTTTGAGAGGCCCTGCTAGCAATTGGCGGCCTATTTCTTGATCCTGTCGTCGCATAAAGGATCTATAAGCAAAAATTTTGTTGAACCCTTCAATGCCAGTAGTGAGGATTGGAGATGTGCCATCATGAATGGGAAATTGAGCAACATTTTCCCAAATATCATCATCTAGAATGATGTCAACACCTTTCACCTTTGTAAAACCCACTCCATCTCTGAATTTGTAATTGAAGTAGAAGGCTCGTACCAAATCGGGGTAGTATGTGCCTTGCATTTCTGTGAAGAATTTTACCCCTTGTTCAGCAAGAAAAGCAGGAATTGTGAAATGGCGATTGACAAACCATTGAGACTAGATGAATTTCGGAGTGATAAGGGGCTTGTCTTTCCACAATGTGATGAATTCAGATCTTCTTTCTTCATCTGAAATCCATCCTTCAATGGAAGCAGTCCTGGGTGCAGTTGAGGGTTGAGAGGCACCAGATGCAATCCTTCTGCGGGTAGGAATCTTTCTACGTGAAGGTTCAGCCATTGTTGAGTTAAAGGAGAGAGAAGCTTTGAGAGTTTTGGAGAATTTTGAGAAAATGAGAGGTTCTTGAGTGTTGATGGTGAGAAAAGAGTGTTCTGGCGACCAAAATGTCTTGATATTTATAGAGAAGTGTCCCCAATGGTCATATACACGTGTTTTAATGCAAATCTAGCCGTTGCAACGGCTAGTTTTTGAATTTAGTTGGTCCAACGACGTGTAATAATCGATTATCAGAAGGTGATAATCGATTATTGGTTCATGAACTGGGCAAAATATGAATCTTGACGAGCTGATAATCGATTATCCTAAGTGATAAATGATTATTCCAGTGAGTTTTTGATTTTTGGCTCAAAATTAAGGATAATCAATTATTGCCCCAAATAATCGATTATTAGAGAATGTTTTTGAATTTTAAGGTTGAGAATTTACAGATAATCGATTATAGCCCCAAATAATCGATTACTCCATAATGTTTTGGGATTTTTTAAGAGTGTTTGATAATCGATTATTGACACTTATAATCGATTATTGATGCTATTTTTCGGATTTTTAAGGAATTTGAGTTTTTGGCAATTTAAGAGATCTCTAATATGCCTAAGTCTCTTCTTAGTTCATAAAATCTATCTTTAGCTAAAGGTTTGGTAAAGATATAAGCTAATTGATGCTTTGTATCTACGTATTCTATCTCACAATTCCCTTTATTAATGTGATCTCTTAGGAAATGATGCCTTATTTCAATGTGATTTGTCCTAGAGTGCATTATGGGATTTTTGGTTAAATTAATAGCACTGGTATTATCACATTTAAGAGGTATGTGATTTAGAAAGTGGTTATCGATTATCACTAGTGATAATTGATTATTCCAGTGTGTTTTATGAAAAACAAATTTTTGAACAAATAATCGATTATCAGAGGTGATAATCGATTATTCCAGTGCTTTCTTGAAAAAAAAAATGGTTCAGCTCAGGATAATCGATTATCCTAAGTGATAATCGATTATCACTTTGATTTTTCGAGAAATACCAGAATTTTCTTGTACAATATTGATTCTAACTAATCTAATTACACTTTACAAGATATCTTTAAACACAACAATACATATTCTTCATATTGACTTCCAGATGGCTCTCAGGCTTCTTTTATCATCATCAAAATCTTGCTTCAGCATTTAGACTTGTATTGCTTTTGCCAACAGAGTTGGCCTAATCTCTCTTGAGAGCACCTAAACACCACCATAGTCTCCCTCATTGGTTGAGTCATATAGCTTGGAGGAGGAGTTACCATCTCACAACTTAAACACAAAAAATTGAGACACCTTCCTCCATTTCCATAATTTTTCGCACACCACTCTATCTTGGAATCTCTAACTTGGGTTGAGTTATACAACTTGGATGGAGTATACCATCAAAGTCAAGTATGTGATTAACATAATGTGACAAAAATGATATTTGAGATAACGTTTCAAACATTCATTTGATTCGATGATACAAATCGTAAATCATATTGCATACGTAAGATTGTATAAATTATATAGATTAAGTATAGCTTTAAATCCTCATATGGTCTTCGTTTTCGTTTGAAAATCTCAATTAGGTCATTGATAAGTGTCAAGAATAAATAAATTTTCCATTTGAAATTGACACTTATCATCTATCAAATGGTGTTATGTGTGTACAAAACAAACCTCCTTAGCTTAAGATACAAAATGAGATATTGAGAAATAGACTTTTATGAATTATAATGATATTTTGCATCAGAATTGGAATGCATAGAAAAAGGCATTAAAATAGAGCTAAGTTGAGTAAAGTTGAAGGACTCATGATATGTACATGTTTTAACTCTTGTTATTAGTGAGTCTTGCTTGTCTTGAAACACAAAGTTCCTTCATAGCCTAGCCAAGTTACAAGTTCAAGAAAGACTTCAGTGATCCATGTTTATTATGTGTAGACAATGCTTTTAAATGAGGTACAAAATCAAGTGAAAGCTTGCAAGGTTGTTTGGAGTGTAAAGATACTTAAGTTGGGGAGTACATTCAGATTAAACCAGATCGAAAAACATGAGTGAAAATCCATGTTGGTTCCAAAACTATGAACTTCTATGAGTTAGTATTCGTTAAAAAATGGATGGATTCTTTTTTTGTTCCCTCTCTTGCTTTCAACGTGTTAAAAGTAGTTCTTTAACAACCCATGAAACTCATCATATTTCCTTTCTATCTTGTTCTGCTTTGCTTGAGGACAAGCAAAGAGCTAAAGTGTGGGGTGTAGCGATAAGTGTAAAAAATAAGTAAATTCTCCATTTGAAATTGACACTTATCATGTATCAAATGGTGTTATTTGTGTACAAAACAAACCTCCTTAGCTTAAGATACAAAATGACATATCAAGAAATAGAGTTTTATGAATTATAATGATATTTTGTTGTTTTGCAATAAAAATAAAAGAAAATATCAAGTATGTAGCTGAGGCACAATTCTGGAGCTAATCCATGGAAGTAGAAAAGACAGGATAACTTCTTTGGACCTTCTGGCTAAGCACAAGAAATGCAACTGAGCCTCGTGAGAAAATCCTCTTTGCAAGGAAACCTGGAGCCCAAATCCACGAGGTTGAGCAACCAAGAAAACCCTTCTAAGAAGGAAAGGTCACGTGCTAAGCACCGGAACAATGGGCTAAGCTGAGAAGGAAACCCACTTGTGAAGTAACCCTTGTGGCTGAGCACAAAAAATTGGACTGAGCACCGCCCAAAAATTCCTATAAATAAAAAGCTTGGGTCCTCATTTCAAGCATTGAGTGAAGGCTCCATAAGGTAGCAGTAGGATAGAATAGGTTTGTGAGGCACGAGGGAGATGCTCTTTGTGTAGATGTTGTTGGAATTGCATTATAATATTTTATGAGTAACTGAACTCCCTCGTGTTCTGGTTTGATGTAACCTATTCTGATTTTATTCACTTCTACTTCTTGGGTATTTATCTTTGCTTTCATTCAATTGTTTGTGGTTTGATTTATGCTTAATGATGACTTGATCACTCATATTATTTCACGAGTTTGATTTGAGTTGGAAGATTGGTCTCAACTTGTGAGGATGAATTGATAACTCATCCTATTTCACTGGTTGGGATTGAATTGAAAGACTGATTTCAAACTAAGGTCCAATCAATCATCATACTTGTATTGGTACTGATTCAGTAGCCAAAGGGGATGCTGGAGGAGAGAGTCTTATACATTAAAGTAAGGATTCATTCTACCAGGAGTTGAGAAATCACATTGGGTTTGAAGTCCATAGGTTCCAGTGTATCAGGGATGAATCTAGATCTATATAGAAAGAGTACTCCTAGGACATTGAATGATTTGCAAAGTAAACAAGATGGTAGTGGTGTAGTAAAGAAGATGAGATGAAATTAATTCATAGCCTCTACTCCACTCAATCTATCTAATAACTCCTATCTATTTTTACTTGTACTTTCTATCACAAACATAAAACCTAGAAATCAAACTATCAATATACTTACTAAATCCCTGTGGATACGACGCTTGCTGATACTACTACGTACCAGTACACTTGCTGGGAAATGGTTTTTGAGAAACTGTCATTAGTCATCATATTTTTGTCTTAATTTGGTCCTCATTTTTTGAAATGTGCTACAATTTTGTGCTTTCCGTTAGTACAACACTAACGATGTTAATTAACGTGCTACGAGTTAGCTCCAATTTTTTTTTATTTTTTCTAAATTTTAAAAATAAAAGAAAATCATCACATGTCAAATGAAGGGTCCTACCATGTGGCAGAGGTAATATGATGTGGTAGTGGTAGTTCCATATGTCACTAAAAAATCTCAATTTAGTTCTTGTATTTGTTACTTTGTCTCAATTCAACACCATTTTTTTTTAACTGGAACAATTTCACACCTCTTCAAAATAAGACCAAATTTATTAAAATTGACATTTTCAACAAGATTAGGTCTATATAAATTTATATTTTACATTTTACTTTATTTAAATTTTGTTTTAAAATTTTAAATAAATATATTTATTTTAAATTTTTATAAAGCTCTAACATTTGTATATAAATTATTGATATATAAGCATTTGAAACAAAATTTAAATAAAATTCAATTTAACATATAAATTCAAATAAACTTAATCTTGTTAAAAATATCAATTTTAATAAAAATATCTTTGTCACATTTATATAAAATTTAAATTTGGTCTCAAGTTGGAGAATGATGAAATTGCTCAAGTTAAAAAAAGGGAACTAAATTGAGACAAAATAACAAATACACAGACTAAATTGAGATTTTTCATATGACATTTGTCGCAACCGTGACACGTGAAATTGTCACGTCACATCGCCTCTGTTACATGACAAGACCCCTCATTTGATACATGCCATTTTTTTAAGTTTAAAAGAAATTAAAAAATTGAAAAGAAAATACAAGTATTGATACGTTGCACATCGATCAAAGTCGTTGTTAGTACTATACTAGCGAAAATGACCAAATTGCAACACATTTTAAAAAATGAGAACTAAATTAAGGTTAAAAAAGATCCAATGATTTAATTTAGATTTTGACACAAAAATGAGGATCAACCGATGATTTAAACCTTTAATTTGAGAGGGCAAAAACCTAAAATATGCATTAGTAAAGATATTAAATAATTAACAAAAACTAAAATATAACAGGCATAATAAATATCAAATTTTAATTAATTTTGTCATTATCTAAAATATATGAAAACAAACACTTGTCTATTTTACAAGTTTTTTCGTAACTTTACCTTCTTTTAAATAGAACCCGTGATGAACTGAAACACTAAGCATTTACTGATGTAACCCTTTTCTCCAACCTCAGTTTTGTTTGAATTTCTAGAGATAAAAGTAATTTTCTCTTTCTTGCATATTTGAGTGTTGGATGGAGAGAATATTGTGCATGATTTGATTGATGTTGGATGCATTAATAATCTGAGGTCTGATGGTTGGAGATGTTTTTTTAATTTTAAGGGTAGTGTTGGGTGGTTCCGGCGTATGGATGTTACTTCTTCTTCTTTTCTCCAATTTCCTTAGGTATGGCATTATTTCCTCTCTCATATCTCAGTTCCTTCGCAACTCCATTCAAAAAATTAATCTTTTATTTCACAACCCATTCTTTTAATGTTTCATCTTTTCTGCCAAAAACTTTTCAAACCCTCTCCCACCCTTCTCCATTCTTATCCCTAAAACGCCTTCATTGTTCCGTTTTTCAAGCTTTTTCTACGATTCTCCAACCATAGTAGATTCTTCTACTTTTCCTTTTCTATTTGTAACCTTTTTCCTTTCTTCTCTAATTTCCCTTCATTTCGTGTTTATGTGTTGAAAGCGCCATCTGGGTACTACAAATTGGTTCATACAATGATCTACATATATGATGTTCTTGAAAGTTTAGTTTTACAGATTATTATTGTGGATTGAACAAAAGGTAAGTTTTATTTTTCTGTATAGTTTACTTATTTATGCTATAATATGTTATTTTTCAAATTTTAGGGTTTTTTCAAATTTATGCTTTTATAGAATTTTTTTTATTCTTCTGATGAGTTTTTATGATGCACGACTGAATACAAAAACTTTTGGTGTTGGTATTCAACGGTTCCCGACCCCGATTAAACAAACAATACTATTTTTTAATCTTTTATTTATTATATTTATTTTTGTGGTTTAATTTGTTCTTTCATAATTTTGACACAAATGAAACTAGAATTGAAAGCAACTCAAATTCTAATTTTAGCCAACATTTTATTCTTCTAATGAGGAGTTTTTATGGTTTAGGACTGAATGCAGAAACTTTTGGTGTTGGTATTCAATGGTTCCCGACCCCGATTAAACAAACAGTACTATTTTTTAATCTTTTATTTATTATATTCATTTTTGTGGTTTAATTTGTTCTTTCATAATATTGACACTATTGAAACTAGAACCGGAAGTAATTCAAGTTCTAATTTTAGCCAACATTCCACCTTCGCAATCCTCCCTTTATACCAACATTTCAGATTTTATAACATGGTGAGTCCCAATTTTCGTGTTTTGTTGAATCCGAAGTTGTTAGGGTAAGTAGGTATGTAGTATAAATATAAATAGTTGATTTTGCACATGTTTAAAAATTTAAAGATATCAAGGAATGCATTGTAATTTTTTCTTCAAACTTTATATGATAGGGAACAAAAATTTTTTTTATTGCTTCAGTATATTATTATTTTATTATTCCATAGATCAGCAAGGCCATAATTAACACTACAAGGAATGGACTGGGGAGAAACTTGCCAAAGTTTATATGTGATGAGGGAAAAGGATTTAGAGGTGAGTATAAGACATTTTTCACGATTTTAAGGCTCATATATGAATAGCTTTGTGTATTGCTTCTATTTTCATGGTTTTCAGAAGTTAGTACATTATTGGACTTTACAACTATTCTGTGACTTTATTTCTGTCTTGGGTTTATTTTCTTCTGATGGTTTGAACTTAACTACTCAAGCCACTTAATAATATTTATGAATTCAAATTAAAAAGCCTGTATGAAGTAAGGTGAGAACAACTAACAAAAAATGTGTAATTTGTGCTCTTAAAGAAATTTATGTTGATACAATGCCTTCATTATTCCGTTCTTTTGGGTTTTTCTATAACTTTCCAACCATGGTAGGTTATTCTACTTTTCCTTTTCTATTGGTTACCTTTTTCCTTTCTTCTCTAATTTCCCTTCATTTCATGTTTATGTGTTGAAAGCGCCATCTGGGTACTCCAAATTGGTTCATACAATGATATACATATATAATGTTCTTGAAAGTTTAGTTTTACAGATTATTTTAAATGTGATCTCATTCAATCATATACAATGATATACATACTTTTCCTTTTCTATTGGTTACCTTTTTCCTTTTTTTATTTTTTCTGTATAGTTTACTTATTTATGCTCTAATATGTTGTTTTTCAAATTTTAGGGTTTGATATAGTTTACTTATTTATGCTCTAATATTTGTGCTCTTAAAGTAATTTATGTGGATATTTTAGTTTGGTATCTACTATGTTAATGATGAGATGCTGCAAAAGCTTTGTCAAGTGAGTTGTTGAATGTGATATCTTCTATGGTGGATGCACATGGAAGTGATGGTCCCTTGCAAGAATAAATGAATGCAAATGGGTGGGTTATGCTATTTATGGACATCTAATGAAATGAAATGGATCAGGCTAGCCATGAAAATATTGCTAAGAAGTTTCCATTTAAATCAACTTGTGCACTTATTAGGATACAAATGATGAACTTGTGCATTTATTAGGATCCCTAAACTAAGGCATTACACCCCTGCCCCTAGTGTTCCAATAATTCTCATCAGAATCAAGTTAGGTAAGCATTTAACCCCACCCTTCATTGAATGGATTAGCATAGCTATTACTGAAGGGGTTGTATTGTTTTGTTTTAGTGAATTTAAAAAAAAAAAAACTTTATTCATGCCCAATAAATATGATCTCATTCAATCATAGAACTAAATTTAACTAAATATATAAACTAGGTAAATGACTAAGTGTAGCTATTTGTTGGTATTTAAATTAGGAGTTTAACTTTGGCTACAATTTCTTATACTAAATAAATCAAAGTGGTTGTAGGAGGTTTGATATCTCAAATTTGTGTTTGGATGTTAAAAGAAAGAGGTTGCAACATGAACACAAAGAATAAGTCTAACTTCTCAAAAATGAATAATGAGTTGGCTTATGTGCATGTTTCTGTTAATAGTTGTTGTTCATTCTGTTCATTGTAATTTAGAATGTTCCTAAGTTAGTTAGTCAGTTGTTATTTAGATAAAATACATGTTAGTAGTGATATAGCTATCAGATAATTATAATAGTTTTCATATTTGATTTTCTTTGTCTTTTTTAATGATTAATGATGTGATTCAGTATAGAAATTTTGATTGTCGAAGATGCACAATATTGTTTTGTTGTTTTAGAAGAGTTAAAGGTTAGTTCTTCCTTTTATCATTCAATCCATAAAGACAATGGAGACATTGGTGGGTTCCAATCCCAAGTCAAAAAATTGAAAGATAATTCTTCTAATTCCTAATACAGAGTATTAATCCTTATTATTTAGAGACAATTACCCAAGTTTTAAAAAAATTTTATACGAACTGAAATTTCTCTGAAATGAGTAAAATATTATTAATGCCTTTTTAACTATTTCATTTTATATTTTATTTGTTGAGCATTGCAGAGTTATGGAGCTGGATTTATCTTTAAAAGGGCAATTTTATTTTCTGATAAAAGTAATGGTTGCAAAATCATGGTTTGGTAGTATGTGGAAAGCTCCTTTGAAGCATGATGCTAATTCTGATAAGGTTGTATCAAAGTTTAAGCTTTTCATATAGGAAGTTTGATGTCAAAGTAGTTAATTTATGGAAGTCTTTGCGTAATAAATGGATTGTTAATTTATGGTACTAGTTCCTAACTTTTTAGTGAAATTGCATCACATATTAACACCAGTACCATTTTCATATTTAACAGTTATTTTAAGAGAAGTGGTTCCCTATGCTTAACCACTAAGTCTGCTTCAGAAATTCACAAATAAAAAAATGGCAGACTTCCTCATTTGTGATAGATGAGTACCTACTAATTTGATTAATTTGTTAAAATCCATTTCAGAAATTCTTGCAAAATCATGGAATAAAGCTTAAATTAATTTGTTAGTCTATACTTCTTTGAAATATTTAAACAAGTCCAACTACACTTTAAATCTAGGTCCTTGAACTTATAAATAGATACGAGTAATATTAAATATGAGCTTGGTAGAGGTTAGGGTATTATGGGGTACCTAAGCCTCATATTGAATAATATTAGATACTCAGTTGACTACACAAGTGCTTTGATCTTTTAATTGCTAACTTTTAGGAGAGAATTTCTCAAACACATAAAAGCTTATCAATTAATGAAAGTATACAACATTATTGTATAACTTTGTGGATATTTTAAGAATTAACCTTAAAATTATTTTTAATAAAACATATGTATTTTAACTTTAATATTTGTGATAACATTGTACAGTAAGAATAAAGGAAAGTTTGATGTTCCTGCTGTTGAAATTTCGGCTAATACAATGGTGGAGTAAAGTTTTAATGTTCTACATACTTTATAAGGTGGATTGTAAAAGAGGTTAATGTGTAATGGTATTTGAAGCCCTAAATGATCGATATGCATTTTTTATTTTATTTAATGACCTTTATCTTTTAATGAAAAGTGGAGTAAAAATTTATAGAAAAGGAAATGCTCCTACACTTAACAGCATGATGCGCAAGAAAATATAAAATCAAGTCTGATATATATGATTTTTATAAGATATTGATAGTATTGTGTATTTTATGCTATTATCAATATAATTGACAAATAGTTGGTATTTTAAAATTTTCTTTTTATTGTAAAATAGATTTTTAGTTTGACCAAATCAATCGATTTTACTGTTGTGACGAGTAACTTGTAATGAGTGCAAGGTCATTTTTTAATTAATATAATACATGCATATGTTATCATCAAAATAATAAATTCATATTTAAATATATTTTTTTAAATTTTATTATTAGTATTATAATAACAATAATAATAATAATATAATACATTATTATTATTATTATTATTATTATTATTATTATTATTATTATTATTATTATTATTATTATTATTATTATTATTATTCCTTTGCAATTGTATTGTTTATAAATCTATTACTTTAACATAAAAATTCAATGTTAAAATAATATTATTAATTTTAATTAATTTGTTATAAAAAAACATCAATAATTATTTATTTGATTCTTTTTCATATAACTCAACTCTTTATTAAAATATTATATTTATAATTATAAAATTATATAAATAAATAACTTATTTAAATTAATAATAATTGTATTAATATTTTAATACAAATTAAAAAATATAAAATAAAAACAAATGTACGGGATCACGTTATACATATGCTTACATTTTACTCTAATAATGACCGTGCAGCATTTTAATATAATATACATGTGTTTATATCTATATGTGTTTCTATTTAAAAATTTTAACATTTATTTCATGTTGTATTTATTTTGTACGAGACCCTATTACACAATATGTCTACATTTTATTCTAATAACGATACGCATTTTAATATAATATACATTGTGTTTTTATTTAAAAAATTTAACATCAATTTCATGTTGTATTTATTTTGTATGGGACCATATTATACAATATGCTTACATCTTACTTAAATAATGACTCATATACATACACATTTCATTATAATATAATATACATGCGTCTTATCTACATGTGTTTTGATATAAAAATTTTAACATCAATTTCATGTTGTATTTATTTAAAAATATAATAAATTATTTTAAATTTTAAGTTTATTTTTTAATATATAATACCTTCAAATATATTTAAACACTAATTCTAGCAATCCATATCCACCGCTTTTTAATAATTTTTTACAGTGATATATATTATTTTATTTAAATGGTCTTCTTAGTAATTTTTATTAATGTGTTACTTTGGTAATTGTTTTTTATGTTTAATTACTTTTTAATAATTTTTATTGCATTTTATAGTGGTAGTTTTGTATTTAATTTTAACTATTTTAATATTTAACTATTGATTCAAAAGTTATTTTTTCATCTTAACATTTTTCAACGAAAAAATCAATAATGTATTTAATTTTATATATAAATATAATTTAATAGCTTTGTATATGTTTGTCGATATCTACGTATGTTTCTATTTGCAAATTTTAACATCAATCTCATGTTGTTTTTATTTTCTACGGGACCATATTTTGATTACGTGCATATTTTCTAAATGATCATATTATTATTTGAATTAGTATTAGTAGTAGTATTAGTAACATTATTATTATTATTGAGATTATTATTATTGGTAGTAGTAATGTTAGTATTATTATTGTTATTAACCTTAACATTGACATTAACGCTATTATTACTATTATTAGGTTTAACATTGATATTAACATTATTATTATTGTTGTTATTACTATTATTATTATTATTATTATTATTATTATTATTATTATTATTATTAGTTTAAGTATTTTTATAAGTCGTCATTAGTAGTGGCGGATCTTAACCAAAATTTTTTGGGGAGCCAAAATAATATACTTAACATTTTTGTCACTAATTTAGTGAAAATTAATACATAATTTAGTATAACTATAACTATAAAAGAAATTACACATATCTAAATGATTGTCACTCGTTTTTTCATATTCTTAAGCTTATCAAATAATTGAATCACAATTCAATTTTTCAGACATTTTTTTTTTCTAATGTAAATAACCAAAATATTCATTCTCCATTTTACTAATGTACACATATTGATTCAAAAGTCATCACAAGCTTTCATTTCATCATTGTTATGCTTATATGATGAGCAACCTTATCGTCTTGTTTTCATCTTTTCTTCTTTTTAATCAATTTCAAAAAATGAATTTATTTTTTTGTTTTTTTATCAAGATACCTATCTACCAAACAAGTTTAAGACTAAAAAAATAATTTATCATAATCTAATAAAAAATTGAGAGACATAATTACTAAAAAATATTATGATAATCAAGTCACAATTAAAAACCCTCTATAAAAAATCACATAATACATTACTTGCTCTTTTATATTCATAAAAACTGAATATATAAAAAGGTAATGAGATAAAAAAAACATAGCTAAATATTAAACAAGTATTTCATTACCAAATGAGACAAGAAAACATTACTTTTTTTTTCTTTAAGAGTATAAGAGAATATATAAAAAAATAAGGGCAAAAATAATGAGTTTCTGTTTAATTTTATTTTTTCAGTAACAAAAAAGATAAGGTAAGGATGATAGATGAGTACAATACCTGAAAAACTCAAAAAATAATGAGAAAAAATAAATAAAATTATTTTAACATTTTTTTTCTTTATAAAATTTAATTTTATATTGTACTATTTATTAACATTAAATATTATACTTTATAAAAGAAATAAAAAAATATTTAATTTAATTTTCATTAATTTTCGGTATACTACTGTCAAATTTAAAACAATACAAATAATTTAAAAAATTTAAAACTAAACATAATTTAAATTTTTTTTAAATGCATATAATTTTGAAAAACATCACAGGTGGGTTGTTACCAGTGGGTATCGAACCCCCAACCTGACCTTTAACACCCTCCCAACTGGAAAGATGTCACCAGTTGTGCTGCAGCGCAACTAGTAACATCTTCTGGTTCGCCAGGGAGTTAAAGGTCAGGTTTGGGGTTCGACCCCGACTGGCAACAACCTACTTTGCGAAGTGGGGGGACATTGGGGCGAGGGGTTGGGGTGTATCGGGCTGCAGACCTGACATGCTCTCAGTTGGAGGTACCCGTTAAACTTTAATTCACAAAAATACCCATATATATTAGTAAAAAGCATTTTGGCCTAATTTTTTCTCAGGAATCAATCGGAGAAAGTGGGTTTTTTTTATCAAAGTACTAATTAAAGAATTTCCATTGTGTTGAATGTTATTTTATATTTATTTTCATGATTATTTGGACTTGTATGGACTTGAGTTTGTTTGAACTTTATTTAAAATTTATGATAATGATGTATTTTTTTATTTTATTTGAATTTATGATTAAATATTTATTTTTTAAATAATTTTGTAAATATCCGCGGGTACCCGTGGATACCCGCGGATATGAAAAAAATATATGGGTACCCGCATAACAGATACCTGACGGATATGGGTACGGGTACGGGGTGAATATTTATCCAACGGGTAGGGTACGAGGGAGCTACTACCCGTACCCTACCCGCCCCGTTAACATCCCTAGTCGTCACTCTGAATTGAGATGAGAGTTAAACTTTTAACTTAAACTTGTATTTCTTAACGTCTATTTCATGATTTATTTATTCTAACGGGATCATATTACACATATGCCTACATTTTAGTTTAACAACAACTCGTGCATACACATTTAATTTTAATATTATATACATCTATTTATTTTTACATGTATTTTTATTTAAAAATTTTAACAAATGTCATGTACTTTTTTACAGGATCATATTACACAATATAATTACATTTTATTTTATCAACGACCTTGCATACACAATTTATTTTAATATAATATATAACTCAAAACTATAATTGTAAATTTTAACCACATGACAATATCGTTTTATTACACATTACCAGTCAACTAGTATCAATTTTATGATTTAAAACAAACAAATTCATATTTGATTACTATTTTTTAATCTTATCATTATTAATTATATTATTATTATTATTATTATAACAATAATTATATTAATTATATAATAATAAAATATAATTATATAAATAAATAATTTATTTAAATATAACAATAATTATTAAAAAAGTTTAATCTAAATAAAAAAAACAACAAAAAAAAAAGACCGGAGCGTATGCACGGGTGTCAGAATAGTTTTAAAATAAATGAAACTCAGCTCAAGATCATCAAGTCTCTCCTCGACTTAAAAAGTGACACTTTTGGCTGCCTTTTATTCTTTGGAATATTACACACGGCGGGTTAGTGCCCTTTCTGAAGTCAACAAGTCCACCCTCCACTTAGAAAATAACAGATTTGGTTGCATTATATTGTTCTGATTATTACAATTGAAAAATATTCATGAACAAAAAAATGAGTGTATCAGCACTTATTATACGTCTAGAAAGAGAATAAAAATAAAAATAGATTTAAAGATACAAAGAAATAAGTGCAGATAAAATTGAGATATATGGGTATCATTAGTCATCACAATTCATTGATTAGTTTAAGTCAAGCCACCAATGCTGTCATGAATACCAACCATTCAACCCGTCATCTACGACAACTTATTAGATTGGGTTTCTCATATAATATGTAGAATTGTGTTAAATAATGCAAATCAATGTTGTGAATTAAAATGGCATTAACTTCCTCTACTCTGGCATCCTTGACATCATTCCTTTGCCTGTGTACGTTTTGTGTTAATGCAGTCATTCACAGAGAAGTTTTGCCAATAGGACAATCAATGGGAACCCCAGACTCGGTTGTTTCTTATAGCGAGAAGTTCGAATTGTGCTTTTTCACCAGAATCAGAGATAACTCAACAAAGTACTACGTTGGTATAAGGTATAAAAGGATTCCAAACGACAAGAACAAGATTGTGTGGGTTGCTAACCGAGACTACGCATTTGAAACACCATCAGCAGTTCTTACCATTCAACCTGATGGAAATTTTGTGATCATGGATGGACAAGTTACATACCGTGTCAACAAGGTTTCAAACAATGTTAGTACCTATGGCATGCTCTTGGATTCAGGAAACTTGCTACTGCTGCAAACCTCAAATAAACAAATTTTGTGGCAGAGTTTTGATTGTCCTACCGACACCCTTTTACCCAGTATGAAACTAGGATATGATGAAAGAAACACTTGGTCATTGCGATCATGGATAAGTGCAGATGACCCTGCCCCTGGAGCTTTTTCCCTCGAGTATGATTCCGGCAGGGTAAACCTAATCATTAACAATGGTTCTAATGTGTCTTGGATTGACGACAGCTACAACGATACTATTTGTCATGTTATTAGACAAAGTTATGTAAAACGGGTAAGTTACAGCGACCACTACTTCAAATGGAATGTAGGACAGTACATCGTCTACTACACTTCCCCAGTTGGTAATGACTCTAGGCTGGTACTAGAAGTGTCTGGGGAGCTCATGGAGGAGTATTGGTCTGACAAGGAACAAGTTTGGGTTTCTATTCAGTCATCGAAGTGTGGTAACAATTATTGTGGAGCCTTTTCCATCTGTAACCCGAAAACTCGTGACCCTTGTGGCTGTCTTTATGGGTTCAGGCCCTCTGATGCTGATTCTTGGTTCAAAGGGAACAAATCCGCTGGCTGCGTAAGGAACACTGACTTATCGTCCTGCAGTAACGGTGTTGAATCCAACGATAAATTCAAGCAACTCTATAATGTTAAATCGCCAACTTTGGACAGTCTCACGAAGTTCAATACAACAAGGGAGTGTGAAAGTTCTTGTTCTAGAAATTGTTCTTGCGTTGCTTTCGCTTACTATTTGAACGGTGATTGCCGGTTGTGGCTTGGTTCCGTATTGAATCTAAAGAACGTCTCAACAGATATGGACAATTCTGATGATAGCATTCCAATTTTTTACCTCAGACTTGCTGCCTCTGAATTGGATATTTCTGGTAACTTCAAGAACCCTCGTTTTCCTTAAAAATTCAAGCATAGTGTAAAAATAAGAAAGTTGACCGATGAAAGATTCATAAACCCATTCTCTTGAGATATTAGATCAGATTGGTTTCAATTTCAATTTTTACGTTTCATTGATACTTTGTCTATCCAATAATAATGACTCGAAATATCCATTAATAAATACCTTTGATTTGGTTTCGTAAGAAAAATATAATGGCTACACTTAGTGTGTTTCTTAGAGTTAAGAAGACAGAATCCTACAGCTTAGATAAATGTATCAGTAAATACATGAATTTTCATAGTTGATAAATTTTCTCTGCAGATTCGAACACAACAAGAGCAAAAGAAGGAGGATATACTGTTAGCAAGAATCTACTTCTGATTGTTATACTCATCTCTTCTCTAGCTTTTC
>Ga0214544_1008245_pt1 | contig 17530 bp, 12 predicted proteins | sample CNSS3metaG_FD_160074 | JGI IMG/M metagenome (GOLD analysis project Ga0214544, IMG submission 160074) | Root nodule microbial communities from cowpea collected in UCLA plant growth center, Los Angeles, California, USA - CNSS3 | ecosystem: Host-associated > Plants > Roots > Nodule | place: USA...
ACATTTAACGGTTTGGACTAAATTGGTGCACTTAAACTAATTTGGGTACGTAATTGAGACTTTTTTAAAACCGGGTACCAATTAGAAACTTCAGCACCAAACTGGGTACTATGCGACTAATTATACCAATTTAAAAGTAGCGCAAGATGGGAGACAAGATGGAAACATAGACTAAGAATGCTACAAAACACTTTAGGTCATCTCATGGGTAAGTTTTTGAACGAAAATAAAATTATCAAAAAGTTTTAGAACATAAAGAACATCCTTAAAGTTGATGGAGGGCAAAAGAGAATCATTACCTCCTCCAATTATTGGGATACGAATCACATTGGCAATTATAGTGTAGTTACCCAAAAAGAGAAACATTTGAGGTTGAAAGAGATGAATGAAGGGTCATATGGTTTGTTGCACCGGAGTCTAGAACCTAAGAGTCCTTGCATATAGTTTTAGAAGCTTTGAAAGATGAATTGAAGTTCTTACCAGTCATGGCTAGAGATAGTTCTTGTATGGGTTAAAAGATGATCCAAAATATTCAGAAGATTCAGCTACAAAAGAACTTTCCCCTTAAAGCTGAGGACGTTCGTAAAAAGATTTAGTTTCATGAAAAGTAACATATATGAATGTAAAAAACTTTCTCGGAAGATGGTTATAATGATATCTTTTTTATTAGATGCGTAACCAACGAATATGCATTTAACAACTCTAGGATCTAACTTTCCACTGATCTTGACTATGTATATGAACAGACACAATACATCCAAACACCTGACTATGAAGACTAGAGTGAAAAGGAACTGATGGAAAGAAGGAAGATATGAACTCAACCAAACTTTGACCATCTAGGACTTGAGAGGGTATTCGGTTAATAATATAGGCAGTTGTGAGGACAACCTCTCGACCATAAAATTTAGGGCATTCATTTTGAAAATAAGTGCCTATGTCACCTCAAGAAGATGCCTATTTTTTCTTTCAACAATGTCATTTTGTTGTGGTGTATCCACATAAGTAAACTCATGAACAATACCATTTTCGAAAAGGAATTTAGACATGTCATGATTTACATATTCCCTCCTATTATCAGAGCATAAATGTTTGTTTGACTTCCCAATTTGTGTTTTTACCAAACGGAAGAATTTGGCAAATAAAGTAAAAACTTCAAACTTTTCATTCTTGAGGAAAATCCATGTAACACGGGTGGCAATCATTAATAAACATGACGAACCATTTAGCACCAGAAATACTATAGTTTGATGTAGGCCCCCAAACGTTAGAATGAATTAAATCAAAAGGATGGTAACTCTTTGTATTACTAGGAGGATATCGGTCCTATGGTGTTTTGCAAGTTGACATTCATCACATTTAAATGACTCCACATACTCTTTCGAAAATAAGGAAGGAAACATGAACTTTATAACGGGAAAGGAGGGATGTCCTAGACAAGGAGAAGCCAAATTTGAGAGGACTCAAAAGTAGTGCAAGATTGGAGACAAGAGATACCTGTTTGTGCACTAATACTATCTTTACTTCCTAAGTTGTTAAAACAATACAATCCTTGTTGTTCCTTAACAGTTGCAATCATCCTCCCCGTAGCAAGATCGTGGAAAACACAATGAGTAGAAAAGAAGGTTACAAAACACTTTAGGTCATGGGTAAATTTTATAATGGAAATAAGATTATTAGAAAGGTTTGGAACATGAATAACATCTTTAAGATTGAGGGATAGCAACAAGGAAATGTTACCACATCCAATTATTGGTATATGAGTTCCATTGGCAACATTAATGTGGTTTCCGAAAAAAGGAACATATTATGTTAGAAGAGATAAATGAGGTGTCATATGGTCTGTGGCACCAGAGTCGAGAACCCAAGAGTCCTTATATAAAGTTTTAAAAACATTAAAAGATGAATTGAAGTTCTTACTGGTCATAGCTAGAGAGCTAGCACCAGAAGGTGACTTTGGTGGACTCCAAAAGAGATTTCAAACGTTCAATTTCAACACGTAGTGTCTGCATCTCTGAAGTTAGAAGCTTAACATTGCTTAGTTGAACTTCCATGCTTAATTAAATAACAGGATTCCTTAGCCTCCTCTTAATTAAAAGAGAACAAAAAGAAAAAAAAAAAAAAGCTCCAAATGTGGCAGGGCAATGGCGAAAGCTCTAACAAGAAAGCTCGACGACTACTCCAACAACAACTTCGACGAGGGCTAGCGATAGCTTTGGTGAATGTCCAGTGAAGGTCTGACGACAGCTTCGACAAAGGTTTGATGATAACTTTCGCGAAGGTTCGACAGCAACTCCGATGGACAACAGAGTGCAAGAACGGACAAAACCATAAGTTGGGTGCACTTCAGGCAATCCTAATATTTAAAAGAAATGGGTGCACTTCAGGCAACCCTAAAAGGAACCGTAGCTAAGATGGAGAAGAAATGCGGAAGATTGTTATTCAATTAGAAAGGGGGCTCCCAAGATCGGGAGTTCTGATACCAACTAGAAAAACAATAATATAAAAGAGAGAAGATTGTTATTCAATTGATTCATTTGAATCAATACATTAGCCTCTATATACACATAACTCTAACACTAAAATAAAGAGATCTCTAGAATCTTCTTACAACTTCTATTAACTTCTAATAATACATTTAATACTCTACCAACTTCTAGTAATGCAATTAATACCCTACTTGCAACAATTTTCTTTTAATTTCATCCTCATATGTTTTGTTAAATCTCAGGTTATAATTGTGAAATTTTTCTTCAAGGCAAGACTGGGGCAGATTCTCAGGATACCAAACACAAATTCTTAGAGTATTGAGTAAAAGAGAAAAATTAATTATAATTACTCTAAAGTTTACAAGATGAATGTAATTTATCAATTTAAGTAATATATTTTGTTACTAACTTTGATCACAAATGTTACCTTCAGCAACTATCAATATTGGTAATAAAATATTTACTATGTATATTTACTAGGGTTAGTGATAGTCGCCATGTTGCTGTTGGAATGGACAACTGATAGTTGTAACTGAAAATAAATGATACATGGGCAAATGATCCTTAGTTCATTTATATTATTGATTTCATCCATAAGTGCACCGTACCAACATTGCTTGTTTGATATCTCTAGTCCTGTCACTTGGGAACTAATTTGGTTGTTTGGTTTCTATACCTTCTCATTTTGGCAATACAATTTAGCTTCTTTAGAAACCACCGGTTCTTTTCCTGATGGATATCTTTTTTGCTTAAACATTTTTGTGTTTAGAATGGCACTTATATTTGTCCTTTGGTGTATTTTTATTCTGATTAGATGTGTATGTCTATCATACATGGCTGAATCCCCTTGGCATAATTATGTGCTACAGCTCTAGCAGAAGATTTATACCTGTTTCCTTCTCAAAGTCAAGTAAGTATCTGATCTCTTTCATTTCATATATATGCAGGTTTTTAGGCAAAAGAATCTTTTGAAAACTCGGAAAAAATCACAGGTAAAACAAGATTTTTATGGTAATTGGTCTCCTTCAGCAGCACCGGCTAGACAATTTGAGAATGAATTATCACCATCTGTCATACAATCTTCTCCCTCTCCAATTCTTGGTCAACAAAAGCAGATCCAAGGAGCTGAAACCTTATTTCAGAATATTGTAAATCCTTATGTGGCTTCTTCTGTGTATGAGAACCTTACTAGTACATATCCTGCTATGCCAATGCTGTCGCAGACTCTGTCAGGTGATCTTAGGCAGCAGCCTGTGCTTTCTGGGTACGAAGTGTCTCCTGGTATAGTGAATCCTGTGAAAAATTCTGTGGACTCGGTCAAACCTCAAATCATGACTCCTCAGGAGAAAATTGAAAAATTGAGGAGGCGGCAGCAAATGCAGGCAATGATTGCTATTCAGAAACAACGGCAACAATTGGGCCATCAAGTCCCTAGTAATACCAAATCAAGCACCCAGAAATGCCCTCCAGACATCCAAAGTCATCTCAGTGACGGGACTGATGAAGATCTAAGAATTCTTCCTGCTCCAGATCCACCTATTGAACAAGATGATTCTAATACAATGTCAGTGGCAGTTGGAAATGATTTTGTTGAAGACACCATATTGTACCAGCTTCAGGATATTATATCAAAGGTATGGTTGAATTGATACTAGCTAATATTATAATATATTTAATTGTTTCCTTGTATACTAATCTTGATATGGCTACAATGCCGAGGCAAACTTTTTCTACAGTTGGACCTCAAAATAAGACTCTGCATCAGAGATAGTTTGTTCCGGTTGGCACAAAGTGCAACTCAAAGGCATTATGCTAGTGATACTAGCAGTACAAACAAAAGTAGCAGAGACGAACTTGAAGTTGTGGCAAGAGAAGAAAGCAATACACAAAATAGGTAGGAAAGCTACCAAATGCACTACAACTTTAAAGGCCATTACTTTTGCTTTTACAAAGAGCACTTATTATCAATTCAGTATCATTCAATCATGATTCATCAACAGCAGAATAGGAGGAAAATGCCATAGGTTTATGTGAAAATTTCTGGTGTTACCGAGTTCTGTGTTTTTCCTTTTACCTCACTAATGGACAAATTTAAACACAGAAAAAGTTGGGAGTAGATTATAAGTAAATTATCTGGTGCTTGAGTTTCTTGCTATTATAGTCTTGGAAGTTCAAATCTTCCTCTATGGTGAAGTAGAAAAGTACAAAACATTGTAGATATAAATATTTTGGTTAAGTTACACCAACCCTAGCAGAGAATTTTGTTCAAACCATTACAATATCTGTCACAAGCCCAAGCCTAATTCCCCTAAAGCCTATTTTCATTAAAAACAACCAAATACATCAAAATAATCATCAATGCAAGTTGGGAAGGTGCATAGTAGGAGGTTAATAGGAGATTTGGTATGTTGGTGGAAGGGTCGCACCATAGAAAGGGAGGCATGACCATAGCTAATAGGGGTTGTTAGTCATTTGTAGAACTCTTCATGCGAAGAGGGCAAACTGCAGCGGAAAAAAATAGGGGAAAGGGAAAGAATACCAGAGCTCTTGAATTTAGATTCTTGGCTCTTGCAATCCAGCTAGAGGATCATGTTCTTTGAAATATATTGCTACCCTCTTCATCCAAGATTAATACTTCTGCTATTTGACCTTGACCGTGCCTTCAAATCAGTATTTTTTTTTGGGTGGTGGGATCCCATCTTCAACTGATTTTTCATCTCTATCACATTTGTCCTGGTTTAGACCCTCTAATGTTAATCTTATTTCATAGTTTACCTTATTTGATATTTCAGTTTTTTTTTTAATCGGTAATTGGTTGTTAATTTTTGTTAGAGGAAGAGTTGAACCCACACCCTCTCTTATCCTCCATTCTAAACCTCACAAAACCAATCTTATTTTTCCAAATTGTTAACAGGAGGAATCAAACCCCCGACCTTCTCCTCCCTTCTCTTCCTTTCAACCACTAAACCAGCTTATCACTCCATTTGATATTTCAGTATTATCTCCAAACTGCAGTATAACTATAAGCATGTTTATCTTGTATAAAAACAATGAATTTTAGAACCGTCATTGTTTTCACGGTATCAACCATGATCTCGAGTAGGTTGATTGCATTTTAAAGATGCTATGTATCATCACCTTGATTTAACTGTAAAGTTGTTATGTTGCTAACTATTTTTACTGTATGAACCATGTTGGTATTACAGATATGCCAGGATGCCAGATGTTGAAACAGAGACGAATCCCATTGATAGAACCGTAGCCCATTTACTTTTTCATAGTCCTATGGAGCTAACCCAGAACTATTCTGACAAGCTTGAGTCACCTGTTTCTACTAAGGTGCAAAGTGAAAGCAAAGCAGCTAACCTGGTGAACTTTCCCATGAGTTGCTTACCAGATGAGGACTCGAAAAACAATCAACAACTTTCTCACCTTGAGCTGAAGAATTCCTGGTTTGATACCCAGTCTATGGATCAAATTAGAAACAGTCCCTGCGTAGACACTTCTGAGAATGCATCCAACACACAGGAACTTGAAGCCTCTCAATGAAGAAGAAAGAGGGCTCTCCAGATATTTGAGGGTAAATGCTTCCTTATTTCTTTCAATTATATATGTATTTACTGGTAATTCAAATGTTTTATTTTATTGTCATTCACTCAGATCATAAGCAAGCACAATTATGGCTGTAGAATCCTGGGAACCAGTTTCATGGTTATCATATTATTATCGTTTCTTCTGTTTCAAAACATGACGGAGTATGTATATCAGTATCTGACCATACTTAAGGTCGCGAGTGCTGTGTTGTTTCGTTTATAACTGCAACAAAATGTCTCGCACTCAGATGTTAAATTTAAGTCTTTGACTGACTGACTTAGACCAGGGTTTAAAGTTTGTGTCGTATTTCTGTATGTTCTGTCACCATTTGAAATTGAGTCATAAACTTGCGATTTTTTATTTGAATTTAAGTTTTTCACCGTTTCTGTCAAAACACTAACCGAGACATATCAAGCCATAATATTTGTATTCATTTTAATTTAATTTTCGGGTTGACTGGCAATCTTATATGGGACAGTTTACTTGGTTAGTCTCCCCATTTCCCTTTGATTGTATTTCAAGTCGATGCTTATATTTTGCAATGCTTTTTGAAGGCAAAGTAGATTGTTAGTGGCATTTTGATAGTCCACTCAATACGTGCTGTAAGATTAATTACCTAATTTCAGTAAACATTTTCGTCCTTGCCTGCAGCTTGAGTGCATGATATAAGCTATTTAATTCTCAGAGTTTTTGCAAGTTGTTACCGCTTTTTATGTTGTCTGACGTTGAGGACTGTTCAGGTTCTTAATATGAAAGAAATAGATTGTGGGGAGATGATGGCGATGAGGACACATGGTTAGGATTGCGTAACCAAGGTATAACCTTCCACGGTATTACTGAGGGTTGCTTCTGCATGTTTCTTTTTATTTAAAACTCTTATTCTTTTTTCTATATAGAATACGGAAAAAGATTTCCCGATACATAAATAATAAATACGTTACGTAGAAGGTAAAAGTACGTAAGAAACGTCAAGCTGTAGTCCTGCACCGCCCCTTTTTCTTCCTGCATCTCATAAAAATCTTAATCTCCAAAATACCCCTCAATTCTCCTCCTCAGCCCCTCATCCCCTCCCTCATTCGTACGCCACCCAAGAATGATGGCGGCGCGGGAAGCACGAAACGCGGTTCATGTTTAGAGATGGCGTAAGCAACAAAAATCAAGAAAAGGGGCAACAAGATAAACATATGACTAGGCAACTGTAAGGACTAGGACCCACATTTTGCAAGTGAATATTGCAAAGCATGGAGCTTTTGCAAGTGAACATTGCAAAAGCATGGAACCGGACCGAATTGGAAACTTATTTCTAAAAAGCGAAATCCCTTAGACGAGGAATTGTATCATTTTGAAGAAATTAAATTACTTAATAGTTAGAATTATTTGCAATTGAATTGTTTTTATTTCTTGAATAATAAATTTAGGTGAAGTAATCGAAATGTTTTAAATTTAAATTTTTTTTTTGGTTAAAGTAATTTAATTTTTATTTTACGGTGAATTTAATTACATTTGAATCTATCTTAACTTGACTTTTAATTTTAGCTTAACTTGACTTTCAACATGGTACGAATTGTCTTTATTTTTTATTTAAGTCGACTTTCGGCTTAGTTCAAACTTCGGTCTTATCCGATCCAACTCAACATTTGATTTGACACAGGTTGATCGGACTTAACCTTTGACATAGACCGGTCCAACTCGACCTTTGGTCTAGCTTGGTCTAGTCAAGCTTGACTTTCAACTTGGTTTAACTCAACCTTCAGCTTGGCCAAGCCTAGTCGACCTTTAGGCTTGACTTTTGATTTGAATCGGCCCAGTTTGACCCAGTTTAGCCTAGGGCCTGGTCCAAGATGGCTTTCAGGCTTACCCGGTTAGACCTTTGGTCTAGTTTGACCTTTGGTTTGGTTCGGCTCCACTCAACCTTTGACCAAGGTCGGCCCGGCTCAAGCTTCAACCCGAGTTGGCTAGGTTCGATCAGGCCCGACTCGACCTTCGACTCGACCAGGCTTGACTCGACAACCCGAACTGGTTTGGTTCTACTTTCGACCCGAACTAACTCGTCACGACCTTCTGTCTAGTTCGACTCGACATTTTGGACATGTGGAGCATGGTTCCCATTATAAGAGGAAGAAATATGTGAAAGTGTTATCCTCTACGAAATACACAATAGCGAAGGTGAGATTATCGTCAATGGAGATGTTGGCATAAACGTCTAGAAAGTTTTGGTGAAGAGATTATAAAATTATAAAATTATAAAAGGCATGACTAGTTTGATTACAATTCTTACATACTTGGGTGCCAAATTTCTATTGTGAGGATCGAGTAGTTGCAAGAGTTATATCAAATTGGGGTCTTTTATCCATATTGAGGCAAGTTTCTTCAAAAATAATCTCTTGAATGGCAACATCCAATGATGGTAGTGGGTGCCGATGTAGTAGAAAGGCACGACCAACTTCATATTCTGGGCGAAGAGCCATAAGGACTTGAATGAGATGAAGAGGATCTTCACTAATTTTGGCCCGAGATATTTGGTTCCAAAGTGATTAGACTTGAGCAAGAAAATCATTGACAAATTGTCTAGATTCTTGCTTCAGAATGAGAAGTATAGTCCACAACTGATAATAGTGAGCAAGTCTAATGGTTCAATATCTATTAGCCAAAAAATCCCAAATTTATTTTGCAGAATTGTAATTAGCAAATTGAACAAGGATTGCTGGAACAGAAGTATTACAGAACCAAGTGATGATTTGATTGTTTTTATTATCCTAATCCTCAAGATAGTTTGCAAATTTGGCTTCAATTTCATCTTGAGCTGTGATTGGTTGAGTGATATCTTCGGTGATAATACGCCATAGTTTGCGTCCTATAAGGAAACTTTTCATTTCTTGAACCCAAAGGTTGTAGTTGGATCCACTCAAGACAGTTTGTAATGGGCTTCGAAACATCATATTTGTCCATGATAGAAATTGACAAGTGAAATTGTGATGACACACAATCGAAAATGCAGTTGTAGAGATACAAAACCACGGAGTAGCCAACAACTACAAGGGTTTTCAATGGTGACTAGCGTTGCGTTCGGTAACCCATGGATGGATGGTGATAGTGCCGGCATGAAAACTCTTTACGATCGATGGAGAATCCCACAACGATCGCAAGTGTGAACGACAATGGAATAAGACCAGCAAGACAGGTTATGCAGAATACCCCTGATTCGAAAAAAGATGGAGAGAACCTCGCTCTCAAAAGGTTTCTTTAACGCCTTGGAAGACTGGAAGAATAAAGGTGGGTAGTGGGCACCCTACGGAGAAGTAAGGAAGGGAAACAAAAAGGAGCTGTCGTGGGCTCTGAAAAAAAAAAAACTAAAATTATGCTTTGTATACCATGTTAAAGAATATACAACATATAGAAAGAAATATTGGGTTTTACTATATATTATTTAGTGATATATGAACCACTTATATATCGTCGTCCAATATTTAATTATGAAGAAAATACAATAATATCTCCTATAATTAAGCTAAAAATATCTCATAATGTTTCATCTATTATTTTATCATAATATTACGCTAATATTATGCTAACACATTTTAAAAACCCTTACCTTTATAGTAGCATACATCAGCATATCTATGAAGGAAAAGTTATGTATCATGTGTCCTTTCATAACTGATTTTTAATTGTGCTTTATTATCATAAAAAAATAGTGATGACAACTCTCAATTTTTTATTAAATTATGATAAGTTATTTTATAGTATTAAACTTTTCTTTTTAAAAATACATTGATGAAGAATAAAAGAATAGATTGATTTTTTAGAAGTAAAGGAAAGTTATGGGTGAGGATGAAAAGATGGGTTCAATAACATATTCTGAAAGATAATACTAATGATTGAATTGTGCAATTAGAGGAGTCTTTCTTAATGTTAAAAGAATTACATATAAAAAATTTCATATTAATTCATTAAAACATGATATAAGAAAATGTTTTCAAATATGAGAACATGTAATGAGTAAAAGAAATGAAATTATAAAAACTTATTTAAAATTGGAGTTTATATTTAAAATTGGAGTTTATATAAAATACAACTTTAAAATTGTTGTTCATACTCCTAATGGTCCATATTTGAAGAATTTATTAACATGTTTGAATTATGTCAATTTTTTGCCATCATTGCTTACAGTTTTTAAAGAGATATAACATTGAAGTCTTTTGTGTTACCCTAAACATCATATGCAACAGATGTACTATGCAACACAACGGTAAGTCGCGTGAGAATCAACCATTGGACCACTATGAGTGATTTTGACAACTTGTCCTTTCTCCAGCCCATAATAACGAGTTATAACATCACTTCTTAACATGCAAGGGAGCTAAAAAAAAAAAAAAAACATTTTCATTTATGCCACTACCAATTCAAAAATAGTAACTATTTTGCATAAAATCCCAAAATACACTTCATAGTGTTTATTGTTCAACTCTTGAATCATGTAATAAGTTAACATAATAAATACCTAACCCAAAATAGTTAAATTACTAGTTAAAGTATATTAGCAGTTATAATAATTCACCCAAATAGAAAATGTGCAAACATATGTAATACATAATTCTAAAACAAAGAATCATATGATGCTTTAATTTGTTTTTCAGCTAAAACATATCTAGTTCATAATGTATATTGTTATAAAGGTAGTTTCCAAATGCAAAATTTTCTCATAACTTTCTTATAAATAGAACAAGTTAGAAACATATATTTACCTGCTTCTCTTCCAAGCTATGCTTGGTGAGCAGTGCTTTCTTCTCCTCATCAGTGAGTATCTCATACTTTGGTCGTAAGACATGCTTTGTAATGTTAATCAGCAAATCTTCAATCTAAGGCCGAAAAAAATAAAAAAAAAATTATATATTCTACACTAGGACAAGATTATCATATCAAATTAATTATCGTTCTCAAGAAAAAAAAAATACATTGAACTATAAACACATTTTTTTAACAGAAATGAGGGACGTCTCTTATTTTAATATATTTTATGGGTTTAATTGTTTTTCTCTCCTTCTGTCATATTTTTCCATTTTTGTTATTGTTTTCATTTTGTTTCAAGTTTTCTAAAAATAAATTAATGTGAGGAACTTGTCAAATTTTGATAACAGTAACCAAAACGTTCAGAATAAAAAATGAGTTAACACGATCAGTTTCGTCAAATTTACAGCAACTGTATTCCTCAAATATAAACATTTAAATCAGCAAGACAAAATTTTTTAAAAAAATTAAGCTTACTTTATATCATACACTAAAAAACTAAAATAATAAATAATTAAATTATGTTTTCTTTAGTGCGTGAAGCATGAGTCGGTTCGGTTTCAAAGCCATCCAATATCAAAAGATTCTCCACTTAATTTCCATACACAAAATAGCATCAATATTTAAACTGATTTTTGTAGAATGAAAAGGATTAGCTACCCTGATAATCTCAACTTTGAAGGGCAAGTTCATCAATTTTTTGTGTGCGTAGGAAGTGATTTTGCTCTGCAGAATGATTATGAGCGATTTCAAGCTTCCACCGTCGACAATCCGGCTGCATATTTCCATGACGGTTGTCATTTTTATAGTATCGGTTCCGGCAAACGCAACCTGAACCTGCACGCCAAAACGATGAGGAAAAATACAGAGAAGGAAAGATAAGAGAAGAGAGAAACGTGCGTACAGTGTTGGAAGGATTGGAGAGATGCGAAACGCAGAAACCGAGGGCTTCGTGGTTTGGTTGTTGGCCGAAGCGGGAACGGAAGTCGCTGAGCGAGGAGACGAGGTTGGCGTGCTGAACGACGTCGTAGCCTCTGTCTGCCAGCATCTCCAACACCGTTCCACGACTCAGGAAGTACCGGCTGCTCTCAACGCTCCCCTTGTCTATCAAATTTGCTATGCATTCCATTGTCGATGCTGCAAAATTCAGATGCGTTGCAAATGCAAATGCAAATGAAATTATCTGTCGTTTCTGTTTCTCACACTTTTCTAGTCAGTGAGGTATATATATATATATATATATATATATATATATATATATATATATATATATATATATATATATATATGTGGGAGGGAAGACGAAAAAGCACGAACCAACCAGTTACATGCCACTGGTGTGTGACCCTCTCTCTCTTGCTCCTAAAGTTTGTTACATTTGCTTTTACTTCTTTTTTTTCTTCATCTACCTAGAGAATGTTTTTATCAATAGAAAATAAATAAGGCGATACACAAACATGAATTTTTAATCTTACTATAGCATGGTTTTCAATTTTATTTTCGTAAGTAACATGTACTCTATTTTATATTTACTGATATAGTATAATTTTAAATTTGGTTAGAATTTGATTTTTGGAAAACTACACTATTATCTGATTTTTGTGTTTTATTTTCTTTAACTTTTAATTATTTAAAAATAATTGTTCAAAAAAATTGAAATTAATAATACAATATTTAATTAATCAGATAAATTATTTTTTTAAAAAATAAATATATTTTAAGAAATGTTTATAAATAGATGTAAATAAATAAGAAAAATATATTTAGGAAAACTATATATAAATGTAGAAATGGATATAAATATTTAGAAAAATCAAATATAAATAAATATTCAGATAAATATATATTAAAATCAGATAAATAAGAAATTAGAAATACATATATTTTAAATCAATTTAAATTACTAAAATTTTTAATTGAAAGATTTTGTACAAAAAAGAGATGAAGATTTTGTAAGAGTAATATAATGTACATAACAACCCTAAAAATATTCTAAATGTAAGAAATAAGCATTCCTTATCGATTTCTCTGCATAAAACATACATTTATCTCTAAATAAATCGATCACAAGCATAATATATAATACTAAATTTTTTATTTTATGCATTAACTTAGACATAAGAAATCGTGTACCTATAAAAGTAGATTGTATCAAAAGCTTTGACTCCCCTTAGCCTAACAAAATTGAATCAAACTCATCATAAAAAATTCCTTCAACTCACCCCACTTATACCACACTCTAAATGAGTTTGTAAGCCTAGTAGTATAGGATAGTTTATGACCAACACATATCACTGGTAAATGCATAACACTAAAGTAGCAAGGATTTGCACTTCTTCCTTAAAAGTCAAATCCCCAAAATTTTAATAATCAAACCATTTAAACAAAATCTTTATCTTACCGTTCCATTAAACCACTCTCACTTTCATAAATTCGTTATCTTTTCCATCAAACCAAATTTTCCAAATTATCATCACATTCAAAATCACAAAAATCATGTATTGGCAAACTTGCTCAGCGTGACCAGATGCTCGCTCATTAAGTAAAAGTCTCACCCAACGAGTTGAGTGTTGGAACAAAAATACAAATTTATTCACCCAGCGAGAGTAGACTCGCCCAATGAGGCCTCATCCCCTGACTCCATCAAACTCGAATTTGATTGTCGCTTAACGAGAGTTTGCTCGCCCAACAAGCAAGCCTCCCCTAACTTTTCCAAACTCGAATTTGGCACTCGCACAACAAAAGGAGAGCTCGCTCAACGAGTTTGCATAACTAGATCACCAAAAATGTGCATTTTTTGAGTGTGCGAATTACCCAAATATACTATCTTATGCTTAAATCAACACATTAACATACCAATTTCGATCCATTACACTTCCAGCCATGCTAATTCACAATTTAATTAAAACTTTTGCATCTGCACATCAAAATATGACAACATCACATATTTTTCATCACATACATTCTTCATCCCAAATCTACTAAGTCTAAGCAACAATCTAGCATTTAGATTCAATTACCCTCATATTAACTAATCAAAACATAATTCAAAGCACAAAGACATTAAATTGACTTCCCTTACCTAAAACAAAGAAAATCCCTTTTACTCATACCGTTGCTTAGAGCTTTTTATCCATAATATCACAGAAACACCCAATCAGGATCTTAATTAGAGTTCTAAGCATCACATTATGATTATAAAATAACAAAAATTCACTAAGAGCAATCTTGAATCACATACATTGCCCTATACCTCGTATTCAACTCAAGAACTAAAATGTCTAAAAGAGACAAAACAAGGACGTTGTCTCACATTCTTCGTCGAGCAACTTTGTCCAATGGTAGCAATCATCTAGCAACCCAATTGAGGGTTGTCGGCAGCAAATTGTTCGAGGTTTGTGCAGTTTAGTGAGGTTTGTCCTTGAGGTTTGTGCAGTTCGTCCTTCATCTGATGTTCATGCAATTCATCCCAACATCGGTTGAGCTTCGTTCAGATCAAAATGCAACCAAAAGTCATTGCAGATAATGTGGTCTGGGTCAAATCCAGTGGGCTTTGCGCTTGGCGACACTGAGTGAACTGTCAGGCGGTCTGCAGCTCGAGTTCGTCTAGCAACGCGGGTGTTGCGCCAAGTGATGTTCCAGGTCTATCTTGAGTATTTTCACACGACTAGTGGCGATGGTCTTGGGTATAGGATATGCTGAGATCATTTTACGAATGGGTGGTTCGTAATGGAGATTGAACGTGTGATGATCACAAGTAGGAGGTTCATGATGGTAGAAATCTTGTGTGAGAATACGAGCGGGAGGTTTGAGATGGTTCCACATGTGTTGGACTATAAGCAAGAGGTTCGTAGAGGTTGGACTATGAGTGACAGGTTCGTGGAATCATGTGATGTCCTTAAGGCCATGGACATATGGATAGGGTAGGAGACCATGTTTCCTAATGCATAATGAGAAAGGTTCTAACAAGGGGTAAGTGGTTAAGTTAGAATGCTTTGGGTGAAGGTTTATGATATGTTTTATTATGTAGGTTTACTTTCATTGAGTTCACCATTTCTGCTTGTGTTTGTCACACGGGAGTAAATGATGTTGCAGGTGATGCATAGATCCGGAGTGGAAGCTCGTTCGGGATTTATTTAGAGAATAATATTTCTTTTATCATGTATTTCTTTTAATTATGGTTTTACATGTCGAAACTTGTAATAGTTAAACTGAATTATGATTTTTGGATTTAGAGGTGTTTAATAAAGTTTTGAATTTCCCACAGTTTTGGAAACTTGATCATTAATTGAATTTATTTCAAATTATAAGTTATTTATTTAAGTAATATTTGCCTAAGATGTTATAAAGGATAGAAGAAACATTTAAGTTTACAAGGAAGTTTTGTTGAATAAATTTAAATGATAGTTAATGTTATTGGATAAACTTAAGTGAGACTTAATATATTAACAATTTTAGGGTGGAAAAGCCAAGAATTAATGGCTAGTATTATGTCTTTACTTGCAATAATTAACTGCCTTTAAGTAGGGATGACAATTTAAAGCATGCCATGTGGATCAATCTGCAATAAAATATGAGGGGTGGGCTAAGTATTTTAGCTTGTTTGCCCGCATAAGCCCACCTCACATAACCTGCAGCCTGAGCGAACCAACGACGGGGTTGGTTTGCATTTGGCCTGCATAGTTCACATTAACTTAGATTCCTAAAATTTAACGCTATCAACACAATACCTTATGTGTGTTTCTTCTAAGCAACTTGCTTATTCATGTTTCTTCTATAGTTCATCCAAAAGTAGCTCTATCATTCATGTTTCTTAAGTTGTTTCAGTCTAATTTGAAGTCATTTCTATTTTTAACATACTTGTACTTAAAAATTAGAAATTATAAAATTGTAAATATTACTAAAAAAAGTTAAAGAATTTATTATTCTACTAATTTAATTAATAAAAATACATTATTAAAATCATGGGCCCTAATATTTTACAAAATAAAAAATTACAAAATAAATAATTTTTTTATGCAGGTCTTAGGCTGACTTGCAAACCTGCAGGCCAAATGTTTTACTGGTGAAGTAAGAAAATTAGCATGCATTTCTTATGTAAGACAGACCAGTTCAACTTATTTTTTACAAATCAAATGTAAAACAGGACAAAATAGAATAAAACGACCCTCGTTATCATCCCTAACTTTAAGACTTGGAATTAAAAAGTCAAATTTTAATCTATAAATTGATTGATGAATGAAAAATGAATTACAATATTCTTATATATAAAAGACTTTATGTGATCATCCTCCTTTACAATCCACCGAATACATATAATTAGAACTCATTTAGCTCATAACATTTGTATAAAGAATCAATCCTTTATTCTAATTAAATATTATTCAAAATCTATAAATTTAGAGAAGGCATACAAACATAACCAAATTTTAAGTATGTGATAAAACAAATTAAAATGATCAATTTTCTTAATTAATCCGGTCAAAATTGATAACAAAAATATAAAAAAATAATAATAAAATCTTTAAATAATAGGAACTTACAGTAAAATGATCGAGGAAAAAAGTTTCTTGATTCTTTAATTATTGTGAGCTACAATTTAATTATGAGAAAGATGAAGTGTGAAGAGATGAAATTATAGAAAAATTAGAGTGAAATGGAAAGGAAAAAAAATTAAAAAAGAAAAAGTGAAAAGGGAAGGGCACGATTCTCACACCTTGTTTAGTAGAAAGGGAACAAATAAAGAAACAAATTAATTAAACACAAATAATAATGGATTGTTTCGTATTGTAATTAATAAAAAATTATTGATATACATTTATATAATTGATTATTTTAATTTAAGGCGTTTATAACTGTTTTATTTTCATTCAGCTATGCGAAGAAATAAAAGAATATTGTATATTTTTATCAAAAGATCTTTGTTTATTTTTTTTAACTTTTTTTTTGTCGTGTTAAAAAGCTATGTCAGTAATTTTTTATTTATAATTTTATTAAATGTTTATAATCACTAGGGAAAACATATATGCCAGCTTATATATATATATATTTATATTTTTATTATATTAAAATAATATAATTTAAAAAATGTGTAATTATGTAAAAGTAATATGAAAAATATTTTAAAATAATACAAATTAATATATTTATAACAATATATAAAAATAATTTTCTCCTTCTTATCCACATTTCAAAATTTCAATTTCATCTTTTATAATATAATTATTTATTAAATTTTTAAAGATCAACGTTTATTTTGACAAATTTTTTATAAAACATGTTTCTTCTCTTTTTTTTTTATATTTATCAATCATTATTTTCTTATATTTTCTTATATATTTCACTTTATTTTTAATAAATATAATTTTATTTTATATATTAACTTAATAAAATTTCAATATTATTACTTATTTATATAATATTATATATATTTAAAAAATTATACACATAAATACTAGTATATATATATATATATTTTAAATAATGTCAAAAAAATTTATTTGATAATTATTTATAAAAAAGAAATTATTGAGTTACTGGGAAAAAAAATCAGTTACTTATTTTATTAAATAGATAAACTATTTTTTATTTATTAAAATATAAAAAATTTCGGTCCAAAGATAACATTGACATTACTACACCGGTATCTTATTATATAT
>Ga0214544_1008248_pt1 | contig 17526 bp, 5 predicted proteins | sample CNSS3metaG_FD_160074 | JGI IMG/M metagenome (GOLD analysis project Ga0214544, IMG submission 160074) | Root nodule microbial communities from cowpea collected in UCLA plant growth center, Los Angeles, California, USA - CNSS3 | ecosystem: Host-associated > Plants > Roots > Nodule | place: USA...
ATTAATAACAATTGTGCAATATAATTGATATTTATAAATAATATTATTTATTTATTAATGTTAATCCACAATAATAATAAAATAGAGAATAATAATTTTATATAATAAAATTATATAAAATATAACAGTTTTTACAATTTTATGACATTATAGGAAAGACAGTGAAAAAATTGAAGTCGTGCATAACATATAAAGAAAAAACGCAATATAAAAGACCAAACATATAAACCTAATATTTAAAATATATTTGGTGATCTGTTTCAATTGAACTAATATAGTTCATATTGAAAAAAGTTACTGTATAAAATATTGAAGTAAAATTCTAATTTTAATTAAAGAATATAATAAAAAGAACTACTCTTCTATACAAGAAATAGTAATATATTATTATTTATTTTCAGTAAAATAAAATAGAATTAAATATGAACATGAAATTAAATAAATTTTATTTTTCAAAATTTAAAAATTAATAAATATAATTATATTATTTCAATAATATTAAATTTGTTTTAAATGTTTCTATCTATATTTTAACCGCAATTTAAAATGTGGATTATCATCTTGTATGAAAGTTTAAAAATAAAAATAATATTTAATCCAATGAAATAAAATAAAAGGAAGATGTTTGAGTCGTTGGGACTCAATAAATGGTACGTAAAGTTGGAAGTGGATAAGGGGAAGGTGGTGGCGGGAAGGTGTTGGTGGAGTGGACCGTCCTCTCACACGTCACCATCATGACTTGCATTGTGAGCACTTACTTCCACTGCATGTCATGTTATGTTATGTGAGAATCAACCCAACACCTTTCTTTATATTACTTCACATCAACATTCCCTTCCATTTTTTTTCTCACTTTCATCTTTATGTTTAGTTTAACTGGAGAATGAAAATATAAGAGATGAACTTAATCAATTATGTTAAAAAAAAAAACCTGAAAAACATTAAAATAAACATGTATGTTGAGAGAGAGTTGGTGAACCCCACAACACCACCAATCAGAGACAACATGAGGAACAAAGCACTTGTGATGTTTTCCATGAAAAAATATATATTGGAAGTATTCAAACCTGAAGGGACAAAACAGATGCTAGCATACAAATAGCGCAGAGTGAGCCAAGTTAACTTCAAATTAACCAACCAACACATTGTGCTATCTTACCTGTTACCTTTGAATCCCATGATTCACTGTCCAAGAAACCATCACAGGCACACGATGAAATACAGCACAAGATTCAGTGCCAAGAGAATTGAGGCTATTGGTTTAGATCCTGCAGTCATGCCTTGAACTTCAAACAACAACAAATCAAACTGGAACCTAACTTGTCCTTATTTTGTGAGATTGGAAGCTGGGGAAAGGTTGTGCAATAATGGTTTTCACACATCTGAAAATAAGTTTCTTCTAATTTCTCAATTTTATAAGTTTATATATTTTTTATTTTATAATTTTATAATATTTTACTTATATTTTATAATTTTATGATTTGATCATTTTATGAATTAAATAATTTATAATTTTATGACTTTAAGATTGTATAATTCTATAATTTAATCATTTTGTATTTTTATTATTTTATAACTTTATCATTTTGTAATTTTATAATTTAATAAAATTATAATTTTTATACTCTAAAATCTTATAATATTATAATTTCATAATTTGGTAATTATATTATTATATAATTTTAAAATTTTATTACTTTATAATTATACAATATTATAATTTATGAGGCTTTCCTCCTGAGTGTGGTGCTTCGCCAAGCTGACGTTTCCATGTTTTTTTTTTCATCCTTTGATTGAAAAGATTCGTCATTCTTAGAATCAGTAACAGCCCTTGAAGGTACTTAGGGTCTTTTCCATCCCAAAATTTTCTTTTATTTTTTTATTAATATGTAATGGGTTTGAATTATCTTTTTGTCATGTTTTTTTTAAATATTAATTTATTTCTCCAATTTTTTTAATCTTAATTTAGTTTAACTTTATTTTAAAATTGATGAAATTTAATTTTTTAGTTAAATTTTATTAGTTAAATTTTATGAAATAAAAAAAAATCATAAAGTTTAATATTAAGATTATATTAATTATACCAAAGTAAATTTTTGTTGTTTACGGTTTCGAGTTTGATGAAAAAACTTTTACTAATTTTATGAAATTTAATGAAAATAATTAAATTATGTCAATTTTTAAAAAAGTAAAACAAAATTAAGATTGAAAAAACTGAATAACTAATTTAATATCTTTAAACCAAATAAAGACCAGAAGGATAATTAAACTTATATAATAATATATTTTTATTATTTTAAAATATTAATATTTAATAAAAAAAAATTTAAAGATAAAACTCAAATATTTATTGAACTTGAAAATACAAAAGAAATATGATAATATTTATTTTGCTTACTCACTTGCGATCAATTAATAATTATTTTTATATTAAATTTAAAAGAAAATTAGTTCAAGTTCAAGTTCATTATTTTATTATAATTGATGTTCTTTAACAATTTAAATATTTTATTAATCACATTTAAATTATATTCATCTTTAATAAAAATATTCGAATAATTTATTAATCATATTCGATAGACATTTCATCCAAACCATATTTTTTTTTCCGATTTATTAAAACAAGATTACATAATAAAATAAAAGATGAAATTCTTAAATACTATATAATTATTTACATTAAAAAAAATAGTTACGAATTAATAAATTCAATAATTTAAAAAAGTTAAGAATAATTTATTAGATATACATAATTTTTTATAGCTATAATTATATTAAATTATATGTTATTTTTGTTATATGAGTGATAATAAAATATATAAACTTTAAATATATTATTTTAGTTTATTCACCGTTCTTTAGAATGATTGGCCCGAGTCCGATGTGAAAATGTATGTGTCTGGGCGGGATAAGTTGTGTAGGACTTGCCCCTTCACGATATGTAGAGAAAGTCCACAATTTTTATTTGTTGGATGGTTTTTTCTTTTTCAATGTTGTCGAGCTTATGCTTCAAAGTCTGTAATTTGCATAGCATAATACTGAGTATTGATTATTGATACTTCCTATGACAAAAGGCAAAAAGGTATATTGACCATAGTTGTAAAATATATATTGTTATATGTTAATATTCTTCAAATCACATAACTGATAGACAGTTATAATGCAATATCTTCCTACTATTTTAGAGATTATTGTTGTTATAATGACTCTTTCGCTTTTAACCCTCTTAAAATAATATTCGGTCAACTTTAAGACTAATAATATTGTACTTGCTTTTAAGCAGGATATATAACATAATTTCTTTTGAATTTTCCTAGGAGTAGATCTTGATTGATATTTATGAAAGGTAAAATATACTTAAAATTTATATATTTAATTATTGTAATTAATATAATACGTAATTTATGATAATTATAATTATAAAACAAATCACATATTTAAAAAATTATCATTTTTTATAAGATTCTTGAACTTATTAATAATTGAATTAATATTAAAATTTTCAGCTATTTTTTTTAATATAAATAATTATATTGTCGGCAATAAATGTATCTTTCATTTTATTTCGTAATCTTGTTTTGATAATTTTTATTGTAAAAAATTATCTTTATGTTATGGTTGTAGAAACAAAAATAATTAAAATAAGATGAGACACAAATCAAAGATGATCAATAAGTTGATGTAGTTGACTTTTTTGTTTTTGTCAAAGATTAATTTTTTTCTATTTTCTTCCCTTCCCTTTTATCACTTTTAAATAATTAGTGTATTCTTTTATTTGTTCATCAATATACCTATGTTTAAAAAATGTTTAATTACTCAGATGGTACCCACTTTGGTAGAAGTGTGTCAGTCTGGTACATGCTTTTAAACAAGTGTCAATTGCATCCCAATTTTTTAGAAAGTGTTTTAATTAGGTCCTTTTCGGACGAAGTTGACTAATTGAAACACTTTTTCAAAAGTTGGGATACAATTAACACTTTTTTAAATACATGTACACACTTCTACCAAAGTGGGTACCATCCGAGTAATTAAACATTTAAAAAAAAAAGACTAAAAGATAATTTATTATAATCTAATAAAAAATTGAGATATGTAAATTAATAAAATAAAAATATATGATAATTAAACCACATTTAAAAACCAGTTATATATAGGACCGTAGAAAGAATACAAAATATTTAAACTGTTTTAAGTATTATTCCCATAGGCTATATGAGATTATTAGATGTAATAAAATAACAAACTAAAAATAAAATAGACATCCTATCGTCCAAATTATAATTTGAGCGGAGAAAAAGTACCTGATTAATGACAAATTGATCATAAATAAATGTTGATTAAGAAAATCAACTTTTTATGTGTAATAAATTGAATTTTGTTATTAGATATTTTTCTCTTATCTCTCTCATATTTTACAATTTCAAGTACCAGATTATGAGTTGTATTTCATTTTTAATAAGTTTTGTACGTGTGTTAATGAATTTTGTTATAAGAACTTTTACAATAAAAAATAGAACATTTTAAATATTTTTTTTATAAATTAAACTTACTTTATGGGAATATTTAAATAATAATATAAAGAAATTATATAAGATAATATTAACAAATTAGTTTGTATATTAATTAGATCATGAGTTATATTTCATTTTTAATAAGTTTTGTACATGTGTGAATGAATTTTGTTATTTACAATAAAAAACAGAACATTTTAATTTTTTTTTTATACATTAAACTTACTTTATGAGAATATTTAAATAATAATATAAAGAAATTATATAAGATAATATTCACAAATTAGTTTGTATATTATTTAGTTGTTACATCATTTATTAGTGTAACTTTCATAGTTTCATGGGCAACGTGTTCTGCACTTTCATATTTTCTTATGACATACGATATTTAAAAATAAGATTATAGATGCCTTTATTTTCTTTGTAGATTAATTTTTTTAAAGTGTTGAAAAATCATCATAAAATAATAAAATTACGATGCAGATAACATATATTTATAAGTTTGACATCCCTATATTATACTATTTCGTAAACAGATTCTACTTATTAGTAAAAACACATCCACGTAAGTGTATTTACATTTTCTTGTAATAACCAAAAATAATAAATATAAATCACTTTTATAATTTTATTACGGACAGTTATTAACAATTTTATAGATGATTTTTATTTATTTAATTTTGAAAATGATTATGTTTTGGGTGTAGGGGTCAAACACCTACTATCAACACTCAAATTACCTTCAAGTCCTTCAGTTATGCATTCTCCTTAGCTAGCTGGTCTCATCCTCTATTTAGTTCAGTCCTTCGTCCTTCTCTCCCTCCATTCGGTCAGTCGGACGATCGGGGTACCTGTCTAAAAGACTTTGAGGCTTAAATCAGTTTAAGGTGGATCGGCGAGTAGCAATAAGTGTTGTAATAAATGCGAGTTTAAGATTCTTATCAACTTACCTTGGACCTCTATTTATAGTTTTCGGTATGGGCACATGATTAGGATTTCTTAATCATGGCTCAATTGCTTTTTAAACTTGATTACTGACTTGTATTATTTTAATTTACTTTTAACTTACTGATCCAGATTTTGGTGTGGCCACCCGACCGGAAGGTCATGCGTCCTATCGGTTGTCCTTATAAATGAGGGTCTCCATAGAGGTGAAGACAAAGTGCAATTGAAAATGAACACGGGGGTGTTTAGTCTGGCTGACCGATGGGTAGGTGATTTAGCGTGTTTAGAGCTGAGACTTCATCCAAAAAACGGGGGGCCTTGGTCGCGAGGTCCCCTTAAAGCACTCTGGAGATATTGCTACATCAACTTCCCAAGGTGAGGTCCACCTGTAGCGGGCGGCCTGCAGCCGCTTGACCTTGGTCTGCCTGACCGATGGGCCATACAGTACAGATTAAATTAAAAAATAGTTAATTAAAAAAAAAGTAACTTAAAAGGTAAAATTAATAAATAATGTGGATAATAAGAAATTTTTTTATAGAATATATTATAATATAATGTAGAATTATATATAATTTTGAAAAATGTGTTTTATTTAATTTTATATTGCAGAATGAGAAATAAATGTATAGATTCTAGAGATGTCAAAATGGGTTTCAACCCGTGAGCCAACCCGGCTCACCACGGGTTCGAGTCGGGTTAGGTTGAGAAAAATTCAACTTTTTCAAAAGTGGGTTGAACTCAACCCGGCTCACTTAACCCACGGGTTAAACGGGTTCGAGCCGGGTTGAAGGTGGGTTGGCCCACTTAATCAATAAATTTAAAAAAAAAATGCCAACCAGTTTGATTCTCAATAATTTTAAATTATTGATTGTAATAATTAAAAGAAATAGTCCACAAATGATGTATAATTAATTATCAAAAGTACACATTTTCTTATTGATTTTTGAAAACATATAATCAGAGAACCTTTAGTTTTAAAAATTGGAAAAAAAAAAATCAAACACTAAAATTTAAGCATATAAGTCTATTATAAATAATAGTGATAGGTTTTCAAAGAAGGATCGGTATCAAGAAATAATATCAACGAGAGACATGAATCCACCTTTAACGTAAAAAAGTTAATTTGTAGACATTCATTTTTATATTATGTTCAATTTTTTAACTAATGTAGAGTTTATTGATTCATATTGAATCCCTTCATATTGACACACTTTCTAGAAAAGAAAAAAAAAAAATTAAACTACGAGTAATATTTATTTATGTAATCACTCATAACGGTATACACTTATTTAACTTTCCTTTGATATAAAATTCATCTGAACCGATTACAAAATAAAACTTTGACCCTTAATAATATTTATGGTATTTTCTGTCTTTCGAAAAAAATTAATAATAAGACACATAAAAGATTAATGTTATATTTGATTATGTTGTTTTTGCAGAGAACAAATAAAAGAAGTCAAACACGAATATCATCTTACCTCAATTTGCAATATCTCTAGTTGGTTTCTCCTCATCTCGCACATGTCATCCGCTGGTATCACGGTTTGGACCCATAAGGGGTTATCTGCGTAGAGGACTCCGACGATCAAGTCAGCCAAAAGATTCTCAGAAAGTCAAATCTCGTGATTAAGGGATTAATGAATGTGTACCTTTAATTATTGGGGTTCATGCGTATTTATTGTTTATTAATTATGTTTGATCTTGCCATGGGCTGAGCTATTGTTTGGGTCGTAGGTGGGTCTGGGCCAGGCCTAGGCCCCTTAGTTTGATGATTGCTGGTCCTAGGGGTTTTGTCTTAATATTCTAAGTATGGAATGGTCGGCAGATGTCGTATTGTTCCCTGAAATAGGTGGCCTAGGCCGCTTATGGTTGTTCGTTGATTTATTTGATAACCATTTGCATGTTGGCAGGGCCTTATGTAGGTGGATTGTACTATATAGTTGTATTAGGCTGCCTAGAGGTACACTAGTCTCTTAACCTTTGTCGGTGAAGATATAACAACAAAGAACGAAAAGTGCGAAGAATTTTGTTTCACCGCTTAGATACAGTACATATTCCAAATTTTAAGTAATAAATTTCTGAATCTTTGTTCCACGTTTTTATTTTTATTTAAAGTTATACTCCGATTCGTAACCAATTACTCATGATAGAATTTGTAACACACTTTTTGACATGATTGTTGATCAAACTTAATAATTATTAAAGTTATATTTAATATCATGTTTTGATGATATTTTTATTACAAAAATAAAATCTAATAATGATAATAATTTAGTGTCTGGTGATGGTTGTATTATTAGATCAAAATCCCATCCAGATGCGGCAATGCAGAGGCTACATCATGTCATGTGCCAGCACAATTAACAATTAACTCGAAGGATTCTGAGCATGTGATGTGAAGTAAATTTTGATATTTTCAGAAGTTACAAATATATTTTTTTACTATAAATTATTTTATTTTTGAATTTGATAGAACTATTATAAATGGTAAAGTTTTTTAATATTTAACACTCCGAAAAAATATTTTATTCTGTTCATATCATGATTAGATGAGAGATGGTTAGTTTTGGTAACCATTCTTAGAACCACCATTCACGCGCAATAATTTCACTAATGTTGTTGTTTGTACGATTTTTCTTTTGTTGCGTGAAAGTATTAAGTTTCTAATATTCTTATCAGGATAAGTTTTAAGATAAAAGAAATAATCGTAATGTAAATTCTTAATAAATGAGCTTTGATTATAACATTTTGGAGAATTTTGTGGATCTAGTTAGATAATACAAAATACTTTTATACAAATAATAATAATATTATAATGAAGAAAATAAAATAATACTTCTTTTAATAATTTTGTATATTTCGATCCTTGTGGTTTATCTCTTTTAAGTTTTATTTGAGACAAGATTTCTCAACATAAATTTCATCAAATAATGTTACCAATACAATTTTTCAATTTTCAATAAATTTAGTCTGATAACACAGAATATATTATTAACAAAGGTATAACAAAGATTATATATGTGTATGTATGTATAACAGCCACTATTGGGCCATACGTATTTGGGCTATTATGCAGTTCTTGCGAATCCAACACCCTTATACAATCAAACTGGGGCATATATGTAATAAAGCTAACAAAATTAACAAAGTTTAATTAAATTTTTGTTACAGATGTAAAAAAATATATTTCAGACTAAATAAAAAAAAACGAACTTATGAATGTTGATAAAAGTACTAAATAAAATTATGACAACAATTATTTTTTACCCTTACGTTTTTAGTCATTTACTCTTAGGTTATTTAAGCTTTAAACGTTTAATTTTAATTCTTTAACTTTGTAATGTTAATCAGAAGGGCCAATTTATGAAATTTACACTAACATCCTTAATGCTTTAGATTTAAAAACTTCTAACATCCTTAATGCTTTAGATTTAAAAACTTAATTTTAAAATAGCCGTGGTTAAAATTTATTATTTATCTAAAAGTAACGTGTCGCAATGTCATACACGTGACAGAAACTAGTAAATATGTAATGAATTGGGATATATTCGTGACAGGAAAAAAATAAAAAACATAAAGAGAAAATAAACTTTAAATTATTTAATTAAAATTTGCACTATTAATGTGAAGATATTTTATATCTTCCTGTTGTACAGTAAATAATAATATATAAAAATATTTCCAAAATAGAATGTTGCATGATGTGATGGGCATTTGGTCTAGTGGTATGATTCTCGCTTTGGGTGCGAGAGGTCCCGAGTTCGATTCTCGGAATGCCCCGTTTTCTATTTTTTATTTATTTGTTTTTACTTTTCATGAAGTTAACTAATGATGAGCTATTTATAAGAATTATCTAAATAATATATAATGAATTTTTTGATATTTTAAAATCCTCAATTTACATTAAAGAACTAAACAAAAGAGAACGGAATTATGATTTTCTAAGGATTCAATGGACTATGTTTTCTAATGTATTTTTACTTTTATTTATATGTTTTCAATGAATTTAGAAATAAAGCTATTTACAAGAATGCTATCTTGGTATTCTCAATTAAAAAATATTGTTGCAAAATCATGTTACTAGAAAATTAATGTTTTTTAATATATATATATATAGTTATTTATTTATAATATATATTACTCTGTTAATATAAATACAACAACATATTTAATCATCTTATTTTTATATATTACAAACAAAATTATATAAAATAAAAAATAATATATTTCTGTACAAATCACACACACAAATATATATATATATATATATATATATATATATATATATAATATTTCTATTTTATATAATTTAGGAATTTATTAAACAAAATTGAGTATTTTAGACATAAAAATGTAGATAGATCCTTTTATTTTGGACTGTCTTGTATTTGGTCTGTAAAATGTAGGCCAGTCCATCCCATCCACAAAAAGAAATGGTAATTAGTTGATTTGTTCCACGTAATGTTTGGATCTTAGGTTTGCATGTCGGTTCATAACATGAAAATTTTAATTTTAATTTTTTTTAATTAAGTTAATAGAAATAATAATTTATAATGACTCATTTATAAAAATAAATAATATTTATAATTTTATAATTTATAAGTATAAATTTATTGAAAATAAAAATAACCTAGTGGACTGAAATAAGAAAAAAAATGTGAATAAGAACTATTAAATTTTAGGAATTTAAATAACGTAGATTATGTGAACCAACTTCTCGTTAACCCTATGGGTTATATGAGAGAGGCCTAAACGTGCCACAAAGCTAAAACACTCTTCCTATCCCATTCTTCTTTTATCTCATTCTTTTTTTTTTCGAGAATGTGGGTCGGCCCGCATTTCCTTCTCTTCCTAATCTTTTATTGAACAAATTAAATTCCAATCAAATTGTTTCTCATTCTGAATTTTAATAATTTTAGTTATCATCTTAGCATATACCAGCCAATGAATTTAAGAATTTAAATTGCGTCCATTTGAATTTTGAACTGAGCATGATACAAATTGAAAAAATTAAACTAATAAAATACCATGATGCAAATAGTCATCATATGAACAATTTTGACATAAGTAAAAAAGTCTGAGTTAATTGTGCAGTCATGTTGCTAAAATAGAGAGCATTCACGCATGCCATGACCCCACCACCAAACTCAAACTCTTCCAATTCTGGGAGGAACAACTTCTGAAATACCAACGTGGATAACTCCCGTGCATAGCAGTTGAGTTGCGCTTACTATTATCGTGATTGTTTCTAAGGTCCGCTGCAAAAGTATTTCCAAAATTCTGGTTATTATTGGAAACCAAATCTCTACTTCTTCAAAAATTAACAGATAAAAATGATAAAGTATACAACTTTCTTTACTAAGCAAGCTAATTTACCAGGTTTGAGTCAGTCCATCCAAGTTCAATCTCTTTGCATGCAAATCTGGAAGAAAAAAAGTAGCAGTTGAGTGGTGATAGAATGGTAGAAAATTTGAGTAAATAGAAAGCAGAAAAGGGGATAAGGCTGACCCCATGGCTAATAGAGTGAGTGCCCATGTAGTGAGTGAAGACATGGCTGCAGCATGTAAGTTGGGAGCATCCCACTGGAAAATGTTATTGAGTCCGGTGAGAGAGGTGGTGAACCCCACAACACCAGCAATCAGAGACAATATCACGAAGAAACCAGTTGTCATGTTTCCCATCGGAAAATATATCGGAAATATTCGGGCCGGAAGGGACAAAACAGATGCTATACCATACAAATAACCAGAGTCAGCCCAGTTAACTTCAAATTCACCAACCAACCAACACATTCTACTATATCTTACCTGTTTCACCAGACCTTTGAATCCCATGATTCACTGCCCAAGAAGCAATCACAAGAACAATGAAGTACAACACAAGATTCAGTGCCAAGAGGATCGAGGCTACTGATTTCGATCCTGAAGCCATGGTCCTTGAACTTCAAACGCAAAAACAAATCAAAGTGGAACCTTAACTTGTCCTTATTTTGTGAACTTGGAAGGTTGAAATATTTATATATATGTATAAAGGAAGATTAATTCTCCCCATTACTAGAATATTTCTGGGGAAAGGTTGTCCAGTAATGTGGTTCTTCTTTGCTCTCGCCATTGAAAATAAGTTTCTTCTATGCAAAGAAATGGCTGTATTCTTTGATCATGAATTGGTTTGCCTCGTTAAGAGGGAAGGAATTATTTTATGTGGCAGCATGTAGAAGGGGGAAACTTTGTATCTTTATATCCTTATGGATAATATCAAATTCGGAGTGAGAAAAAAGTCCGCAACATTATAAATAAAGTATGAGATTACGTTTCTTACAGCTAACTCAAAACACAAGCGGCGGTGGAGAACAAATGTTACACAGCAGAAATACATATAAATAAAAATTTACTGCCAAAACATAGTAAAAATAATTTGAGTTCTTAGAAAATTTATAATGTAATTAGTTTAATAACTTTCAACTCATTTACTATTTTTTAAAAGTAACCACAGTTTTTTTAATTTTCAGTTAACTAAAATCATAATTGAAGTAACTCACATAACATACTTAATAGTGGGATTTTTTCAGTCTTTATGTAAAAGAAAAAGACAATGCTGTTCCAAAAGGGAGAAACTCTAACAAAGGAATGGCAGGATAACCAACAACAGAGCCAATTTTTGAGAACTTTGCTCATATAGCCTTGAACTGGTATCCTTGGTTGAATCCTTGATATCGTAGTATGTTTTAATTTGCTATGTAACAGGGCTAATTTAATTAATATTATGTTGAAAAGTAAATTTTAAACTAATTTATGAATTCATCTTGTAAATACTGTTATAAGGTTTATAGATGGCCAAAATTGTTGCTCAAGTAGATCGAAAGATGGGTTTATAGTTAATTGAGCTAAATTATGTTGTTCCAGAGAAGAGGGAGGCTTGCAAATCACTAATTTTCATCTATAAAATGATGCATATCTTCTTGGGAGCTACCTTATTCTTGCAGACCTTGGTCTATGTTGTTACAGTCCAAATTTCTCAGGTCAAGGTATCAGCAGTTTCTTATTTTCAATGTTCTATTTGGCCGGGAATTGCTGATAAATATGACATAGTTTTGTTCACATTTATATTATTATACTATAATAATACACAAGAAGCATGAAGACATTATCGTGGCACATGGAAGGGAGAAAACCCCATCCAAATCAAAACAAAGCAGGGTGCTGCGGAGGTAGGTAGCACCATGGGAATGCAGATGAATAGTTTTAGCTGCGGCAACCTGGCCATTGAACGTCCCTAGGAGAAGGGGTTTTGAGAGCAGGGTTCCTTTCGAAGAAATTGGTTGGCCTGAGCTCAAATGCAGTGCTCAACAATGGCATTACAGGGAAGTCTTCCTGAGATGGAACATGACGAATTCCCACGACATGCCACACCACAATGTCCTTGTTCTTTATGTCTCTGTTCCTGCAATTATTTCAACTGTAAGTTGTTGTCGACACAGGCATGCACTTATAAAGAACTAATAACAAAAATCGTACTTTTTGGTCCAAACTGCTAAGGTATCATCTCCATGGCTGTGATCCATGTAGAGTCCACCGGCCCACTTCTCAGTCCTGTTGTACGGAGTGACCCAAACATCGAAGTTTGTAAAAGCGCCACGAATTTGAGGATAATCGTCATCCGTTAGAAGAGAGTGAACTGGGATTGCTGGAATCAAACGGTATCCCACATCGTTCCCAACCGATGTCTTCTTGTTAGGGTTCACCACCGAAAGCTCACCCGGTGTGGACCCTATTCTGATCTTTGCATCGTTCTCGCTCTCAGCAGTTTCAGTCTCAGTCGTCCAATAGCTTTTCCTCTTGGAGCTTCCATCTGTCACTCTCACCGTCTTCAAGCTTGTCTTCTCAAAAGAGTTGTATACGCCATCGATGTCAAGGTCCAGATAGTATATGAAGAAGTGGTCGTGGTAGACGCCAATCCTGTTTTTCGACACCAGGGTACCATGTTCATCACTCTTTATCTCCTTCTTGTGCTTCATATCCACTCCCTTGATTTCCAGTATACCCGACAGAGCAATCTGTACACATACGTATTCGTATATGTATGTTCAAAAGTTTATTAGATTACATTATTGGTTTTGGCTACTGGACTAGCTGTCTGGCCAAAACATATAATAAGTCAAGTGAGGACCACTTTTTGTGTCTCTTATGATTTGAATTCCAAAAGCATGAATTTAAAATGAAGCATGTTATACTTTATTTCATTCTGAGTGACTTTTGTTCTTGGATTCAGGTAAACATTCAGGCATGGATATTCCAAAGTTCAGATGGCATGCGTGGTAATGTCCCCTGGGGTCCGCAAGGGAATAATATGGATCTTATCTAATAAAATAACATTACGCAAGGAATAATCGAAGCAATATAGTATAATATTTTTTATGTTTAAATGTAATTTTTAAACAATATAGTATAATGTTCCTACCAATTTGATGTTTTTGGGATACACCGGGAGGGTTTGGATCTAGATTGAAGTTTTTAATCATGAGTTATGATATACAGACATTTTAGTTTTACTTATATTTATTATATACTTTTTTCTTCTATCTTTTTTCTTTTTATCAAATCATACGTATAAATTTATCATTTTTATTCTTTCTCTAAGTATATACTAAGTGTTAATGCACATTTTTTTGTGTCCATGTATTGTTTCTTTGAAAAACGAGCAGTGATACATATGTAGTTTAATTTTATTTATATCTATTAGACAATTGTTTTTTCTTTTTATCTATCTCTTCTTATAATATTATATAACTTATAAATCTATAAAAAAAAATTCTGTGTATATTAAGTGTTAATGCTATGAGATGTTTTCCTTTTACTTTTTTAGGACGAGGAACCTAAAAAAAAGTATGTTTTGTTTTTTCTTTCTCCTTTTGATAATGTTTATTCTTTGTACCATGGCTTTTATAAAAGATTATAAATTTGTCATCCTATCTACACATAAAACAAAATTGACAGCTTTACAAAAATGTTTCTATAAGTTGCAAGAACTATCTTAATGATACACATAAGCAGAGGAAATGATTATGCATACCGCGGGTTTGATTGAGCCACTTGTCTTAAACTCCCAGTCAATGATGTTGTCGTAGCTAACGATTGTTCTCACCACCAAGCTCACTTCCGTTCTGGACTCAGCGAACTGTTGTAAATATTTAAATTTAAATATAATCGAATGAGCGATTAGCGTGTATTGATAAGAAGGAGGGTGTAGTATGTGTATATACCGATTCGTTGGGAATGCCAGTTTCGGTGTGACGCCACAAGATGCTGCCATATTTTTCAAACACACAGATTGCGTTAGAAATGAGCACCGGAGTGCCATCGGCGGCGTGAACATATACGTCAAGGAATTGAGCATTGGAGGGGCAATCACGGTTGGGGACCAATGAGACAGTGGAGAGACCGAACCCAAACTCTCCAGCATCAAAGAATGTCTTATAATAAAAATCATCTGTTGGGTCTTGATATGGCACGAACTGCTCAGAAATGTAGCCTTTGTACAATACTCTTCGAGACCTGTGCTTCTCCAGATCATAAATGGAGGCCAGTGATATCACCAGTCCTGCTCGTGGATCGAATCCAATGTGGAACTTCCAGTTGGCCCAGCTGAAGAGATTAATTAAAGAAAAAATAGTTAAAACTGTTCATAACCAAAGCAATGATAAAAAATGGTTGCCATTAATTACTTACCTAACGCTGTAGCCATTGATTTGGAAGCCAGGACCCTGTGGTTGATGGGTTGCTAGACTGTGTTGCTTTGGTCCAAATGGTGGATTCAGGTGTGATAAGCGGTATTCAGTGTTATCAGTGGTTGGAACTGGTACAATAGCACGGTCGTGATACTCGACGATCTTCATGAGGTCAAGATCAACCACAATTGTGAGTCCAGTGATAGGCCTCACCCATATATTGGGGGTGCTTTCTTTCATGAAGCATTCCACCCTCACTGTCCTTCTGCTCTGGGTTTCTCCGAACCACCCCAAGGTGAAAGTGGAGCACACAACCTCTGAGAGGTTCAACCCTCTCTTCTTGATTGAGTCTTTGAATGGGCCGTATTTGAGTGTCAAGTCTATGGCAACGGCCAGTTTATCCCCGGAGAGGGTGGGGAACCCATTTCCGTTGTGAATGTTGTCTGAGAGAACTGTCTTAGTCTGAAGATCAATTAGGATCTGGTGGGTTTGGGTGTTGATGATGGCAATGGCGAAGGCCTTGCGAGGGAGAGTTGTGGTGGTTGGTTTGGTGGATTCCCATTTGAGGATGGTATCCTTGTGAGGGTCATCGAGGCCAATGTAGTTGAAGCTTAACGTGTTGTTGGAGGTTGGGTACTTCCTGTGGACTATGGTTTGGACAAGAGTTATCTCTTCTTTGGTGAGAGGGTCTAGTGGATGCTGAAAACGCAGTGGGGTGACTGACACCCCTGTTTGGAGGGAGAAGAGTAAAAGGGCAGAGAAAAGCACAAGTTTCATGGTGGAAACCATGGTGAAGATGAAACCCTAGTTTGGTGTGTGTGCAGTGGAAGCTCTTCCTCAAGCCCTTAAATACACGTCTCAAATGGCATCACCACGTGAATTATTTGTGTCATGCCATTTTTAAGCGCTGATATAACAACTTGGTGGGATTTGGTAAGAATGTGTACAAATAGTAGTTAGCAAGATCATTTAAATGCAGCTGCTATTCTGCGACTAAAACGTCAAAATGAGTCCTCATTATAACATTATTAATGACCATTTAATTGAAAAATAAACCATGTTGTAGTCTCACTGATTTAGAGAACATTAGTTTTCTATGTATACTGGTGATCACGAGGGACAAATTGAATTTTTTATGGTTTGGTTTTGGAGTCCTACCATCTGTATCTCAATAATGTTATATAATTTAGACGAGAGCGCATGATTTGGCTGAAAACGGTGGAGTACGAATAACACGACGAAAGACACTAGAAGAGTTTTAGATTTTACCCAACTATATTACCAATAATTGATTATAGAAATAAATTGCTTCTAATATCAAACACTCAACCTTTTTTTATTTGGACTTGACATAAGCTTGGTCTTTGTTTATTTTTTTTTCTCTCAAATTGTCTGCTCGTAGAATGTTTTACTTGAATAATAAACTTCTTTATTCCTTTTTCTTTCATTCTCTCAAATTCTGTTCAATTAAAATCAAATTTCTATTTATTAACCAAATTTCCTAAACAACTTCTAAAAGTAAAGAAAATTATATATTATACTTACATTAATAAATGAAAATATGTAAAAAATATAAAGTTTAATAAAAAACTTAAATCGTATTTACTTGTAGATTTAAGTAAACAAAAAAATGGCTCTTTAACGTTACAAATTGTTTATTGAAGCACGTCTTATCCATGTGAATAAGTTTAAGAAAATATACCATCAATATATTTCAAAATAAATTAACAGTTTTTGGAAATTTACTTAAATATTACAACGCAATACGAAGAGGAACTTGTGGAAGTTATTAATATATTAATTAATTATATGATTTACTTTGAATTTTATATTTTCTTAATGCAATTGAGTCATAATATGTTTTAAATAGAGTCAATTTGATTTTTTAAGTAAAATTAACATTAATATCATTTGAAAGAAATCATGTATCAAAATCAAAATAATTTTCTATTTTATTGAGACTTCTTTGATTTGATACATGACACATTCTAAATTTTAACTCATGACATATTTCAAACTATTTGACACGTAATAATATCTTCTAGATTTTGATGTGTTACATCACGGGATCAAATTGATTATATTTAAAAAATATTGAAACTAAATTATATAAAAAAAAATTAAACTAAAGTGAATCATAAACCGAAACATAGGACCATATTATTATTAAACCTCATTCAAAAATCTTTCATTTTTCTTTACTCATTTAAAAAGTTTAATTCATGCACTAACAATATTAATAACTAAATCACACCTGGCATACATGGTAAATATTAAGGATAAAAATAAATGATAAAAATGACATTCTTCGATTGTCTTTTTTTTTTTTTTTTCAAATTAGAA
>Ga0214544_1008252_pt1 | contig 17517 bp, 5 predicted proteins | sample CNSS3metaG_FD_160074 | JGI IMG/M metagenome (GOLD analysis project Ga0214544, IMG submission 160074) | Root nodule microbial communities from cowpea collected in UCLA plant growth center, Los Angeles, California, USA - CNSS3 | ecosystem: Host-associated > Plants > Roots > Nodule | place: USA...
GTATTTTTCAGCTTGAAATTGAGTAATGAATTGCTGCCCAAATTTGTGCACAAATCTCTTTTAAGCTCACCTTAGAGTAAACTCTTCTCTAGTTTACTCTAGTCTTCTTCCTTAGGAGTTGGCCTCAGCTCTCTTAAGAATCCTTTCACCTACACCAAACAAAAAACCTTAAGCTTCTTTCCTTCATGCTTCCGCATCCAACACCATCCATGGAGCCTCCATTCTTCATGCAAGCTTCAATGGAGACAAGAAGAAGCCATCATCGTCTCGCCCAAGCGAGGACCTGCCGCCTGAGCGAAAGATCCCTTTCGCCTAAGCGAGGGTTCCTTGCCTGAACAAGGCTGATGCTTGAGTTGGTGCGATGTTTGTTGTGTTTTATATATTGACAACTAATCTACTATATAATTTCATTACCCTGTTAAGAGCATGAATGAGTTAAGTATGCAAGAATTGTGATCCTTGGTTTGAAATTGATGGGTTGGATATGACCTTGGCTTTGATCTAATCGAGATGGTTGGTAACAAAGTAGCATGGCATTGATGTGAAATGGAGTTCCATATTCATGGTTTGAGAATAATGAGGTGGATTATAAGGTATTGGTATGTGATATATATATATATATATATATATATATATATATATATATATATATATATGGTCACAAATTTGACATGAGCAACGATGGACATTGATGGTTGGTAATCTAGTGGCATGGTATTGGTATGAGAGGAAGCACTTTACTCATGGTTGGGAATAACGAGTTGGTATGGATTCATTATATGATAAATGAGGGTTGGTTACAGATGTTGGTGTGAGGTTCCTATGCATGATATATGTATTTGTTACTTGGCTGTTTGTATATGTTTGGTATTGGTCAGTACGTAATTCCTTGAAGTCTCTAGGTGAGACTTCATGGTCGTGCTTCAGTGGTCAGGACGTAATTCCATGGCCCCTGTTAGTGGGTGTCCATGGTGGTGCCCCATCTATATAACTTGGTAAGGATTCAAGGTAAGGAGTGCATCCTGACACTTTAAGGATTCAGTTAGTCTCACTTAGAGCGGACTGACTCATCTGGTGAGAGTAGCAGGAGGCCTAAAACTCATTAAGGGCTAACCTTGTGTGTGAGGGAATTGATCCATTGTAACACTTGTAACACATAACTCAGGGGTGAGCAGAGGTATTCACCATAAGTGCAAGCATCCGTTGAATCTGACCAGGTTATATGTATCCGAATGAGTTGAGTCGAGTCGTAGTATATTGATTTGTAAGGTTATAACATGCTTGGGTGATGTACGTATATTGGACTGCGAAAGTATATCTTAATGCATTGATGAAATCTTTACGGCTCTAGCTTACCCTGTTTGCTTGTTTGATTGTCTTGTATGTTGTTCTTCTACTTTTGTGATGATCATCAACTTGTTGATATGAGCAGATGCAAGAAGCACTCGAGGTCAACCGGGAAGAGATGATTCCGCTGCATAGTCTATTTAGGTTAGACACCATGTTTTGTTCGTGCTTTTTGTTAGGGTTATGGCCCATGTATTGCTTTACCCTTTTATACTCTATCTTTTTCTGCTAGCCTTTAGTTCTTGTATTTGGTATGTTTTGGCATCGTGGTGTGCCTCAAATTTTGTAAGGAGTAAGGTTTAAACTCCTGGACTGTGTTAATACTTTATTTTGTGCGACGCTTCCTTTAATTATTTTTATTAATTAAATGAGACGTTACAACTTCTTCATATAAAATAAAAAATTATTCGTTATTAAAATATTTATTATTATGAATAAAAAATTATAATTGATCGCTAAATTAATCACTGATTAACTAGAGACTAATTTTAGAAACCAATATAGAAATCAATTATATTTTTTTATACATAATAGTAACTATTGTAATAAAAAAAAATTATTTTGTAGTTGTGAAAAAAATAATTGATGGAATAGAAAAAATGAGAAGATAGTGTAATTCGAAAGTAATAATTGAAAGAAGTGTATTTTGTAATTTATTTGTGTTGTATTCATCAAATGTCGATATACATCAGTATTTATAGATCCTGTTACATCATCATGACAATTCTTGATTTTTATCTCCTATTTTAGACTTTTTTTCATTATTCTATAATTTTTATGACATTTCAATACTTTTTATATTAGATTCCTCTTAATTATACCCCTTCACTCACTGCAGATCCATGTTAATTCTTATAGGATCATTAAAGGTAGAGAGCATCTGAGAAGAAATCTATGGAGGGGTTGGTCTCTATCACGAGAATCCAAAAAAGAATGATTTCTTCTGGAAAACTATTGATTATATCAGCCATGCTTCCTAATATCAAAAGAAATATAATAATATTTTGATCACTTTTATTTGATTTATTTGTAATTTATCATTCCAATAAATTTTAATTCATTAAATATCTATGACATCACATAATTTATTCAAATATTTTTTTAACGATTCTTAAAAATTATTTATTTATCCGAACACAATAAGACATTAACAACAGTGTCATCTTTATTTAGATTTTACTTCATAATATAAAAATTTGATTTGACGTTTTTATATTATCAAAGTTAAAGATAAAAAAAATAGAAACACTAATTTTTTGATGTTAAAATTTTTTATTATTTGTTAAATCAATTTCTTTTTACTTTATTTAATATTTTAAATTATTCCAACAAATAGTGTTGACTACACTAAATAATGATGTTCATAACTTACTATGAAGTACCGATCTTTATACACTCATGTAAATAAGTTAACTATTTCAATGATTGAGTGAAACTAATTTATCAGCATGTATACAATATAACTAATTTTTCAAAAAAAAAAAAGATAATTAACAATTAATTTTATACAACTAAATATAGTTTGTACCTGTGCAATGCATATTATTTTTCTAACTATTTAATATTTCATAATAAAAATATTTACATATTAACATATTAAATTGATCTAATGCGGAATCTGGGAAATACAATATAGAGATTCTCCAATGTTAAAGTAAATCAATCAGAATTTAAACAATATATTAACCATATTTGGTTAAGCTATGATAATCAAATATTATGTTTTAAAGATATTATATAATTAATTATTATACTATAATATTTTATATATACTAAATAATTAATTATCATATATATTAAAAGTATAACAATATTATTATATCGTAATTAAGGTATTAACCTATCAATATTTTAGAAATATTATCAAAATATTTGAGATATATGTGATAATATCTTGGGGTAGTAAGCGGTGAGTTGTTCCTATAATAAGAAACTGAAACAGAAACAGGTGTTAGGGTTTTGATTTTCCATACAAATCTGAAGAAAGTGTGTACACTTTTCATATTCTAAACCATGGCCGATTTAATCAGCAGTATTCCAGATGAAATCCTTTTATACATTTTATCTTTTCTTCCAACCAAACAAGTTGTTGCAACCAGTGTTCTCTCAAAGCGTTGGAACCCTCTTTGGCGTTCGGTTCCCTCTTTCGATTTCTCTATCGGTTATGAAAACCGCAAAGAGGCCTACGATCACTTTCACTCAGTGTCCTCTTTTCTGCGTTCGCGTGATAGAGATCAACCCCTTCTCAGATTTCGCCTCAATTATTTTTTCAACTGTTTTGATCCTACCATTCGTTATAGTTACAGAACAATTCGTCATACTGAAAGCATCATCAAGACACGGATTGAGGATGCAGTGAGTGGAAGTGCAAGAGTTCAACACCTCGACCTCAGTTTGGATCTATACATCGTCATGCCCTCTGTGGTGTTTACCTTCAAAACTCTTGTATTTCTGAAATTGGCCAATATGACAGTGGAAAATATCCCCTTTGTTGATTTTCCCATGGTTAAAATCTTGCATTTGAATCGTGTGCTCTTCTCAGAAGGTATAGATCTTTCACAGCTTCTCTCTGGGTGCCCTAATCTTGAGGATTTGGAAGTCAAAAGTATACTTATCAATGCTGAATTAAAGTTCAGCAGATTGTCCACCTTGGGCAACATGGCTGCAAAATTTGTTCCATTCGAAATCGTCAAGAATGTTAAAGTTTTGTGCACAGATTTGGTAATGCACGTGAGATTTGTTTGTTATTATACTTTCTATTCTTGAGGAGAAAAAGGCGTATTTGTGATGATATTGTTTTTGTATGCATCTCTTGCAGTTCCGTCAGCAAGATTGGATTTATGAGTTTCAGAATTTAGTTCAACTTAAATTGGATTACCTGTATATTCAGAACAATTGGGTTGAGTTCTTGGAAACGCTGAGGCGTTGTCCCAAGCTTCAAACTCTTGCAATTGGTTGTATTGGGAAGGTTTGATGATTTAAGCCTTAGAAGTATATGAATTTTCTTGTTATCTTTTCTTCAAACATTATTATTAATATAGTTTTATGATTGTTGTTAACAGATAAGTTTTGGTTCATCTGCGCAAGGCCATGAAGAAGCAGTGTTGCCAGACCCACAATCTGTTCCTGCATGCATCTTATCACACCTCAAAACCTGTAGTCTTGGATGTTACAGGGGTTCGATAGATGAGTTTCTATTTGCAGGATACATCATGGAGAATGCAAAATATTTAAGGACCATGAAAATCAAAATTTCCTCTTACAATGATAGGGAGAAACTAAATATGATAAGAGATTTATCTTCATGCAAGAGGAGTTCAGATACTTGTAAACTATCATTTGATAATTAGGGTTGAATAGTTAAGTTTTCTTTTTGTTTGTTTTTTCATTAGTATATATAGTAGATGTTGACATGTTTATCTATGAAAGTTTGTGACACATTATCCCTCTTGTCAAGAATTAATTGTTTATGAACACTCTGAGATTTAATCTTTGTAATCTGCAGTACGAATAGTATTCAGTGATAACGTTTCAAAATTTCAATTTAGAGGTAATTATTATCGAAATAAAAAAATATTATTCATCACGACAGTATTTATGCACTAAGTAAATCCATTATATTATATGGATTAATGAGGTTAACTACTTATTCTAACCGGTAAACTATTTTTTTGCAACAAAAAATTATATATTAATACACATTTCTGTTTATAAAACAAACTGGTACAAATAATTTTAATTTAACAAATGAAAAAAAAAATAGAGATCGTGGTAGTACACAAATAAATAAATTTAATATATTATTGCGACTTCAGCTCTTTACTGACCGGGTCTACTTCTAAAAAAGGAGTAACGAGTCTTAGAATCTTCTAAAATTAAAGCAATTCTCCAAATGTCCCAAGAGTTATTAAGAGGTGGAATTAGTTATTTTAATATAGTTTTATTCAATTTATTTGACATTTTAAGCGTGTTTTATAATAATATTTGACTTAACATTAAAACAAAAATGTGTCAAACAGTATAAACAACTCATACAATCCTGAAATGAGTAGGAAATATCAAATAAATTTAACAAAATTACATTAAAATGACTAATTTAACGTATTTTGAGAGATGAAAGACTAAATTGATCTAAACCTTCGAAATAGAGTAATTCCGATTTTTTATTTGACTTTTAGTTTCTCTCTTTCTGATGCCCTAAATCAGTAGGAGGTGACGAGCATGTTTATTTTTCCGCTGCCAAGTAGTGGCGCTGTCCGTACCACAACCATCGCAACCTGTGTGATGTTGGTATTTTTTTTCAATTCAGAAACCAAATTAGCTTCTCGCAATGTTCTTTCCACTAAATTAGAATTTTCTTATACATAAAAAAATCTATATTAATTAGAATCACAATGTTTTATCCTCTTATGTATATTATTTTTGATAAAAAATTAAATGAAGTCAATTTTTTCACTCTATCTATTAGATGTTTTATTGCTCTTTACCCATTATGTGTAACTATTATTAGTTGTTTCATATATGTGCATCGTTTTTCAAGATGTCACTGTTTACTATAACAGAAACATAGAACCATATTGGAATTCTATTCTCAAGCTTTTTTGGTTACAACAGCAATAAAAAAAAGGGTTCTTCTGCAATGGATTTCTTTACGCTGTTCATAGACCTTAGAATCCTAAAGAATGAACAGTATAAGCAGATATAATATCATCACGTTATAAAGGCTTACGATAATTTTTTTCATCTGCAAATAAACAATCTCCTCAGATGCATTACAAATTATACTTCATCTCATCGACTGAAATTCTTCATTATACCTTAACTAAATTCTTCAACTTTCAATAAAGATCAGTGCTTATTGCAGATGTAAAGGTTGAATTCTTGAAACAACACAATCTTAAAATTTCAAAGTGAGTCAAAAATTTCTGGACAAAATGGATAATGTGTGACAAAATTTCATTAGGTGAAGAAATGTAGATTAAAATGGTAAACATGTCTACATTCTTGCAGTTTCTAACGGAAAGACAAACAAAAGAAAATTTCACTAACTATTTAAATGAAAGTGTGCAAGAATCTGAGCTCTTATCGCATGAGGATAAATCTCTTATTATATCAAATTTCTTCTCATGGCTAGCATCACCGTCAGTGCAGATTTTCATGGTCCGTAGATATTTTGCATTCTCCAAAATATATCTTGCAAATAGAAACTCATCTACAGAACCACTGTAACTTTTAAGACAACATGTTTTAAGGTGTGATGAAATGCATGCCGGAACACTTTGTGGATATGGCCAAGCATATTCTCCAGAGCCTCCTAAAAATAATGCAGAAAAGAACTGATAACAACAAACATATAAAAATTATATTAATACTAATGTTAGAAGAAAAGATAACAAGGAAATTCATACTTGAAAAGCTTAAATAATTAAACCTTATAAATGCAAATGACAAGACTTTGAAGATTGGGACAATGCTTGAGCAATTTCAAGACCCAAAGCCAATCCTCGTTCGCCTGCAAATCCAATTCAAGTTGAACTAAATTTTGAAAGTCAAAATCCAGGTCCAGGTTCCGTTGATATACCTGCAAGAGATACAAAATGATATCAAAACATAAAAATCCCCCTTTTTTTTCCTTTGAGATAGAGAGTAATAAGAAACAAATCCCACATGCATTACCCAATTTAAGAGCAAAACTTCAACATCCTTGACAATTTCCAATGGAAGTAAGTTTTCATTGATGCTGGCTCTAACCAACTTGGTCAAACGGTTAAACTTTCCTTTAGTTTCACAAGCCAAACCCATGACTTCCAAGTCCTCAAGATTAGGACACCCAGAGAGAATCTGTGAAAGATCCAGATATCTTGGTAAACTAACAGAGTTCAAGTACAAGATTTTAAGCAAGGGCAAATCAACAGAGGAAAAATCTTCCACTGTTATCGAATTCAACTTGAGAACTACAAGAGATTTGCAGCTAAACACAGATGGCATTACAATGTCCCGATCACAATTAAGGTCGAGGTGTTGAACTCTTCCACTCACTGCAGCCGTAATCCATGTCTTGATACATATGGTTTGGTCAAGGGTAGAGTCAAATGTTAGGCAAAATCTATGGAGGGGTTGCTCTCTATCACGCGAAAGCAGAAAAGAGTCCACCAATTGAAGAAAATGAGTGCATGCCTCTTTGTATTTGTCATGATTGTAGTCGAAATGGAAAGAGGGAACTGAACGCCATAGAAGGATCCAGCGCTTGGAGAGAACACTGGTTGCAACTACCTCTTTGGTTGGAAGAGAAGATAAAATGTCACAAAGGATTGAGTCTGGCAAACTGCTGATCCTATCAGCCATGGTTGAGAATATCTGATTGGTACACAGCTGCTTCAGTTTCTTATAGAACAAATCCTTTGATAAGAATTTACTTTTTGCATTGGATTTGATGCGCATGCCATGAGAACCTAAGCCTTGGGAAGTGAAAAGAAACAACTAGGGTTGTATTTCCCAGCAGAGAAACCCGAACTCTTGTTCCCATATTCTGCATTTAAACAACTCATCTAATGATATTATTTATTAGTATAGTACCTGGTCTCAAATTGAAAAAATATTTGAGTTATATTTTAGACGTCGTTGAGGAAACAAAACAATTAATTTTTTTTTAAAAAAACAGTAAAAGTAATGTAAATATTAAATCATTTAATACTATCTCTTATTATTGGAGTTATGTTGTTATATATAATCTTCTAATAGTATGTTAAGTATTTGGTATGTTTTGGCAAAATTAATTTATAATTTTCATATTAGTTGCATAAAATTAAGTGCGTAGTTGGTAATTATCTTTTCTTTTTTAAAAATTAGTTATATTGTATGTTAAATATCGTATTGTATTGTATTATGCTAAATTAGTTTTATTTCAAGATTGAAATGAGGAATTTATTTAAATTAGAACTTCTCCAAAAAAAAATTAAACAAATCTATCATATAAAGATAAAGTTTCAAGAAGCATGGAGAAAAATTAAACTATGTATGGTAATCAAGGTCATATTAAACAAGATTGTTCTTTTTTTTTTAACTACGAAAGACAAGTTTGGAGAGAAGACGTAAGCAAACAAATATCATCAAAAGATAAAATCATGTAATACTACATGGGAAAGCAACACTTCCACCTCTTCAAGTAGTTCAATTAAAAATAAAGAAAAATAAATCGATCTTTGCTTGATGTCTAATACTGAGTAATGAGTAAAATTTATTTTTAAATTGTTAATAAATATTTGTGTTAAATAGTTTAGTAAAGTTTGTATTTGTTTAATAGAAGCTAACTTTATTTATTTTTAATATTCATATACATTTAAGTCGACATATGTTGAGCGGATGTTAACCATAAAAAAATGTTAGCATCAATTTAGTGATAATAATCTTATTTAATTTGAATATTTTATTTTATTAAGTTATCGTTACCCTATAGTGAACGTTAAATATAAAATAAAATTGAAATAAATAAAGATAATATTGATTTAATTAGCGGACACTAATCTTATATATTTTTAAATTTTATTTATTTAAGTTAGCTTTCGTTAAATGGATGCTAAATATTAAGAAAAAAAAACTAAAATAAACAACAAGGTAATTTGCTAATAGGTAAGATCCCTGGGCCTAGGTAATTATTACCTACAAATTTTTATCGTAAGTAATTCATAGTCAATTCACAATTTGTTTACAGATTTTATCTATTATCTACGGATCTCGGTTGAACCTTATTACATTTTTTTTCTAATAACATTAGTGCGGGATTAGTGGAGTAATCTCATTTATTTTATATATATATATATATATATATATATATATATATATATATATATATATATATATATTTAAGTTATAATTTGTGGGTTATAGGTTAAACTAAAGCCTATATATCTAGTTGTATGAGTATGGATTTTGAATTTTTCGATGAATCGAAGTCTATATTCATGATATAGGCTTTGCTTCTTTTGAAGCCTATACTCATAAGTATATGCTTCAGTTATTCTTGAACTGTTATCTAGAGTTACATAGATATTTTTAAAGATGTCAATGTGTCATTATAGACTTCAGTTTTATACAGAACAGAAGCCTCATCTAATGTTGTCAAGAGAGAAAGCATTCCACCATTGTCTTTGGTGTATTGAGTAGAGGCTCGGAAGGAGATTATTAAGACTCTGCTAGGTGTTCCAAACTCATAGTAACATAATCCTCCAAAGGTAGTTGTTAAGGTTTGATCAAATAATTGTGTTTGGTTGAATGAATTAGCTGTACATGAATTGCTTGATTTAAATATTTGAATTTAGTTCTTCTGCTTTCATTTTTTCAAATATACTAGCTTACCCTTTGTTTTGTGAATTTTTTTTCTTTTTTTTCCAGTATAGTCATGCATTAAACAAGAGAAGGGGATACTACACATGAGAAACCTAGAAGTGGTGAGGAATAGAGTAGCTGTGAGCAACTATAGTTGTGTTGCTTGTTTTATTACATGTTATTCCTCTATTTTTATTTTAAAAGCTTTTACTTTTCAAATATTTTATATTAATACTATTTGATGAATAATGTAATATATTTATATGGTCATACTTGTGTAGAAGAAAGGATGAAATACTCTGAATTAGTAAAAAGATTTAGGTTTTATTTTATTTTTGACCAAAAATGTTAAGTTGATTTACTAATTAAGTTTGTATTTTACCTTTTAACTTATTCCAATTCGAAGATCTTTATAGGGCAGATTAATAAATTTAAAGGCACTACTACAACAGAGAGTATTAATGAAGCCATTTCTCAATATTTGTGGCATGTAAATATGCTCTATTTTCTTAATTTTTTCAATTATAAACACAATTATACAACATTTTATAAACAATTATAAACACAATTATACAACATTTCAATAGCTCATCTGCAGAACCCTTGTAACCTTCAAGACAGCAGGTTTTGAGGTGTAATGAAATGCATGCAGGAACAGTTTCGGGGAATTGCCAAACTACTTCTTCATGGCCTTCATCGTCAGATGAATACAAAACCTGATAAAAACAATCATAAAACTATATTAATACTAATGTTTGAATAAACGACAACAACAAAAATCATACTTTGAATCATCAAACCTTATTAGGAATGTAAATGGCGAGAGTTTGAAGCTTTGGACAATGCTTAAGCACTTCCAAGACACCAAACCAATCCTTGCTATGTCCCAAAGTCAATTTAAGTTGAACTAAATTCTGAAACTCAAAATCCAGTTTTTGGTGATTTATCTGTAAGAGATACAAATTGATATCAAAACACTAGAAATCCCCCATTCTCTTAGAAATGGAAAGTAATAACAAAGAAATCTAACAGGCATTACCCAATCTATGAATAAAACTTCAACATCCTTAACAATTTCCAATGGAAAATGTTCATCAATGCTTGCCCTAACCAACTTGGGCAATCTGTTAAACTTTCCTTTAGTTTCACAGGATACATCCTTAGCTTCCAAGTCCTCAAGATTAGGACACGCAGAGAGAAGCTGCGAGAGATCTAAATCTCCTGATAAACTAACAGAAAACAAGTGCAAGATCTTAAGCAAGGGAAAATCAACAGAGGGAATATCTAGCACTCTTGTGAAGGCCAATTTGAGAACTACAAGAGTTTTGCAGCTAAACACCACAGATGGCAACACATTCATCGACATCAGACTAAAGTCCATATGTTGAACTCTACCACTCATTGCAGCATTGACCGAAGTCAGGATATCTGTAGGATCATAAACGTTAGAGAAACAACTGAAGCGAAATCTATGGATGGGTTGGTCTCTATTGCGAGAAAGCAAAAAAGAGTTCACCGACTCAAGAAAATCATAGTAGTCATTAAAGTCTTTGTCACAATCAAAGAGGTCTCCAACATAGTCGAAATGGAAAGAGGGAACTGAACGCCATAGATGGATCCAGCGCTTGGAGAGAACACTGGTTGCAACTACTTCTTTTGTTGGAAGAGAAGATAGAATGTCACAAAGGATTGAGTCTGGCAAACTGCTGATCCTATCAGCCAGAGAATATCTTATGTGAAGATAGCTGCTTCAGTTTCTTATAGAATAATCAAATCCTTTGATAAGAATTTACGTTTGCATTGGATTTGAGGCGCATGCCATGAGAACCTAAGCGTTGGGAAGTGAAACGAAACACCTAGGGTTGTATTTCCCATATTTTGAATTGAAACAACTTAAGTAATGGTATCACTTATCACCTATTAAACACTGCCACTGATATTACTCAATGAAAATAAATGCTCCTTTCAGTTTTTTTTTTACTGCACCAGTTTTGGTTCATGGTAATAATCATAAATACTCATAGATGTATCATAATAATCATGTTTTAAAAATTAGAATACCAAAAGTGTACACAGCTGTTTCAGTTTCTTATAAGAACAACTCACTGCTCAACGTATCAAATCATTTGAGAAGGCTTTAATTTGGCATTGGAATTGATGTGGATGCCATTTAGAACCTAAGCTTCGGAAGTGAAAGGAATAACCGACGGTTGTATTTCCCATATTCTGCATTGAAACAACTTGCGTGATTAAATACTTATCAATAATAACTAGTCTGAATACTTTCTTTTTTTAGTATTAGTTTATTAAATTAAAAGATCATTGCATATGTGAAGTTTTGATTACAATAACAACACAGAATTTTGAAACTTCAAAGTGTAACCAATTCTGGACAAACCCGATAATGTGTGGCACACTTTCATTTCGTGAAGAAAAGCAGATTAATTTGACAAACATGTCCACATTCTTGCAGTTACTAACAAAAAAGGCAAAGAAAAAGAAACATTCCTTAACTATTCAAATGAAAGTGTACAAATACTTCATGCATGAGGATAACTCTCTTGCCAAATCAAGTTTTTCTCCAAGAGTATTATTATCAGCATCACTGCCAGTGCAGATTTTCATTGTCCGCAGATATTTTGCATTCTTTAAAGGACAAATAAAGAAACATTTTCTTCTACGGCCTTAGAATATCAGAGGTGTACATAACTGCTTCAGTTTCTTATAGGAACAACTCACTATCTAACATATCAAATCCTTTGAGAAGAGTTTATTTTGCATTGAAATTGATGTCATGCCATGAGAACCTTTGGGAAGTGAAAGGAAAAATCTAGGGTTGTATTTCCCATATCCTGAATTGAAACGACTATACTGTGTTTTTTTAATATTAGCTTATTACTTTAAAAAATACATGAGTTATATTTTAGACGTTGAGGAAACAAACAGTGAATGTTTTAAAGAACGGTAAAAGTAGTGTAAATATTAAACCATTGAATAAGTTACTATCTCTTAATCAATTTAATAAATTACTAATTATATATAATCTTCTAATTGTTGGTGTCTCAAATATGAGGTATAATTGTAAAGTTGACAGTAACATTGATGTACTTGGTATATTTTCAGTAAAATTTATTTATAATTTCGATATTAGTTGTACAAAATTAAGTGCGTAGTTGTTAACTATCTTTTATGTTTCAAAAATTAGTTATATTGTATATTAAACATTGTATTGTATTGTATTATGATTATGATAAATAAGTCTAATTTAATGATTGAAATATGGAATTTATTTACATGACTGTACAAAAACTAGTACTTTCAATAGTAATTTATGAATATCATTAGTGCTCCTACATATATAATCTTATAATTGTTGGTGTGTGCAATATAAGGTATAATAGTATTAAAATTGACAATAAAATTGTTTTGTAATTTTTTTTGAAAAAATTAATTTGTAATACTATTTGAATATTAGTACTGTAACACTGTTAGGATATTATAATTGAATTCTGCAGTTTGGGGTTTAACATTAAGCCAATAACATTTTAAGAAGAATTTCTCAAATTTGAAGTTAAAAAAGTATTAATATATTTGAATAATTTATTTATTTCAATTATCTATTTTACCATTAATGAAAATTCATTTTTATATATGTCATTATATGCAAACGATTTATTTTTTTAATATATATACTTCTTTTGTAATTTTACTTTTTAACAAATCATATGTTTTAAATTAAAATAATTATCATACTAATTATCATTTTCTGAATGGCGCACATTTTTTTGTTGGCCCTATAGTTTAACAATATGATATGCTGATTAGAAATTGTGGTTAACATCATTAATCCATAAAATGTAAAGGATTACATTACCTTAAACATCATTTCTTAGTAGGTAAATGCTGTCTTAGCGAGTAATATTTTCTGATAATAAATACCTCAAAATTGATATATATTTAAGTTTTGTCATTAAAAATTATTGATACTTAATATTAATACTGCATAAACAATTCTGGTCAAAAGGAAAAAAAGTGTTTAAACTATCATTAGGTGAAGATAAATAGATTAATTTGATAAACATAACAACATTCTCACAACACTAAGGCACAAGACAACAACAAGAAGAAAGCAGCAGTTACTGCTCAAAACTTAACTATTCAAGTTTAAAACTATTCTGGCATGAGGATAAAACGGGAGCAAACTTTCATGGTCTGTAAATATTTTGCATTCTCCTCAATATACCTTTCAAATTGAAGCTCATATGCAGAAACCTTGAAACATTCAAGACAGCAGGTTTTGAGGTGTAATGAAATGCATGCAGGAACAGTTTCTGGGTATTGCCAAACTACTTCTTCATGGCCTTCATCATCAGAAAAATAAAAAAACTGATAAAAACAATCATAAAACTATATTAATACTAATGCTTCAATAAACGACAACAAAAAAAAAAAACATACTTTGAATCATCAAACCTGATTAGAAATGTAAATGGCGAGAGTTTGAAGCTTTGGGCAATGCTTGAGCACTTCCAAGACCCCAAACAAATCCTCGTTAAGTGCAAAACTCAATTTAAGTTGAACTAAATTCTGAAACTCAAAATCCAGGTTTGGGTGATATATCTGCAAGAGATACAAATTGATATATTATCTTATTCTCTTAGAAATAGAAAGTAATAACAAAGAAATCTAACAGGCATTACCCAATCTATGATTAAAACTTCAACATTCTTAATAATTTCCAATGGAAAATATTTATCGATGCTTGCTCTAACCAACTTGGGCAATCTGTTAAACTTTCCTTTAGTTTGGTTGGAAGAGAAGATAGAATGTGGCAAAGGATATCATCTGGAAAACTACTGATCATATCAACCATGGTTGGGAATAGTACTACTCAGTTGTTTCAGTTTCTTATAGGAATAGATAACTCAGGGCACAACATATCAAATCGTTTGAGAATAATTTATTTGTTGCATTGGAATATAGAAAAATGAAAAAAATAAAAATATGTCACATAAGATAATAAAAGAAAATTATTCAAATTAAATTGTTAAAAAATTATTTTTCTTTAAAAATTTGGATATGTGCCACACATAAATAACACAACGTTCTTGCATTTTAGAAAGCCACGTATCACAAAAATTAAAAGTAATAAAATTTTCTACTTTTAGTTAAATTTTTGTATGCTGCTTTTTGTGTTAGATAAAAAAATTTCGTACTTTGTATGATTTCATTTGTATATTATATAGATAGATGTGACATCTTTAGGTTTAATCTACTTTAGGATTTCTTTTCAATTTGACTTTAAATTTCGTAAATTTTATTTAATTAGGTTATTTTTGTTAATTCTGTCATATTAGTTAACAGAACCGTGTCCAACATGGACTGTTACTGTGATATGATGCATTGTTGAATGATGTGTAGGTTAAGGGTTAGAAATTGGTCAAAATTAGGTTTAGAATTTCATTGAAGATACCATAAATCATAAGAAATTACGATAATATATATTTATAAGAACAAATTTACATACAATATAAAGATAATATAACATTTTCATATAAAATAAAACATATTGATAATAAATTACAATAAACAAAGCATTAACATTTATATGAAAGTCAAAGGTAAATTATTATAGGTATAATTACTAATTTGGTACCCTTATTTTTTGGTTAAGTTTAATTTAGTACCTATACTTTTGGTTTCTTCAATTTAGTATCCAAATTATTTAAAAAGATTCAATTTGGTCATCTCCGTTAAGTTGACATTAACACCGTGTCCGTACAGGACACGTGTCAAGCCATGAAATTTTTATTTTTTTTATTTTTTTTAAAGTTTTTTTTTTCAAAAAATTTAAAAATTGTCACGTGTCAGTTTATCATCGTGCCACGTGACAGCTTACATTCATGACACGTGGCAGTGGTAATAATTGTATTCAATTTAGTACCCCAATTTAAATTTTTAATTCAATTTAGTACCCTATTTTTTTAAAATGATTTAATCTCGTCCTTTTTAATTTGAGACCAAATTAGTAATTAAGTTTAATTATAACTTATATATACATGATAAAATAATTGTTTTGAATTTATACATCAAATTGCTACACCTAAATATTCAAATTATTTTATTTTTTGCAAGTGTAAAAAATTTCATGTGTAAAAAATTATAAAGGTTAAAATATAAAAAAATAAAATAATTGAAGTATTTAGGTGAAATAATTTGATGTATATATTAGAAAAAGTTATTGTAACATATATAAATAAGTTGTAATTAAGCTTATTTACTAATTTGGTCTCAAATTGGAGAGGACGAAATTGGATCATTTTAAAAAAATTGGATACTAAATTGAACCAAAAATTTAGACTAGGGTACTAAATTGAAAACAACTATTACCATTGCCATGTGTCATGATTGTAAGCTGCACGTGGCACGATGATAAACTGACACATGGCAGTTTTTAAAATTTTAAAAAAAAATATATTTTTTTAAAAATAAAAAATAAAAATAAAAATTTCATGGCTTGACACGTGTCTTGTACGGACACGATGTTAACTCCAACTTAACGGAGATGACCAAATTGAATCTCTTTAGATAATTGGGTACTAAATTGAACAAACCAAAAGTTTTGGTACCAAATTGAACTTAACAAAAAATTAGGGTACCAAATCGGTAATTATACCATTATTATAATATAAATAACTGAATGAATTAAAATAAAAATAATCGATAATATAATTCTTAACAATATACAAATATTATAAATATAATCATTTCATTTTCTTTAAATTAAAATTAAAAAATTACACCTCACAAAACCGAATTTTACTATTTTGAACAAATCCATTCTTTAAATTAATGACCATAAACTTTTCATTGGTCAAATTTCCAAGGCTTAAATATGGTCCTATTTTTGTTGTTTTTATTCAATTTGGTCCCTATTTTCGTTTTGTGTTTAATTAGGTTTTCATTTTCTTCAAATTGTGGTCAATTTGGTCCTTTACACTAATGGTGTTTAAATAGTTAACGTTTTTTAACAGTACATGTCATGTCACGTGTCAGTTCCTGGTTTTTTTAATTTGTTAATTTTTTTCTAAATTAAAATTTTTTTAATTTAAAAAAAATTACGTGTCAAGTCACAATTGTGCCACGTGTCAATGCTAGTGCCACATGTCAGTTTGTGATAGTATTATTTTTTTTGTTCAATTTAGTCCATATATTTGTTATTTTTGTTCAATTCTGCTAGTTATTGATACTCAAATAGAGGAAAATGGTTAGATGTGAGAATAGTAGGAGGTCTTGTCATGAGAATGACTTCATCTTTCTTATGACATAAAGAACTAACCCTGTGTGTGGTAGCTCGGGGAGAGCACCTCAAGAGAGTAAGTTGTATCACCACAGGTGCAAGACTTCACTAATCTGACTCTATAGTACGTATCCGCAGTGGCGGATCTTGACTAAGATTTCTGGGGGAGCCAAAATATTATACCTAGAATTTATATATTTAATATTTTTGTCACTCATTCACTTAAAATTAATACATAATTTAATAGTTATAACTATAACAGAAAATACACATATCTAAATGATTGTCATTCGTTTTTTCATATTTTTTAACTTATCAAATAATTGAATCATAACTACATTTTTCAGCTATTTTTTTTCCAATGTAAATAATCATATTATATGTAAAATATTCATTTTCCATTTTACTAATGTGCACATATCAATTCAAAAGTCATCACAAACTTTCACTTATGCGATGAGCAACCTTATTGTCTTGTCCTCATCTTACCTTTTTTTTTTTTATCAATTTTAAAAATTGAATTTATTTTTTTTTTTTTTATTATT
>Ga0214544_1008266_pt1 | contig 17480 bp, 6 predicted proteins | sample CNSS3metaG_FD_160074 | JGI IMG/M metagenome (GOLD analysis project Ga0214544, IMG submission 160074) | Root nodule microbial communities from cowpea collected in UCLA plant growth center, Los Angeles, California, USA - CNSS3 | ecosystem: Host-associated > Plants > Roots > Nodule | place: USA...
AGGAGTCCTTAGTATGGTGATTGCATGTGTCGGGCGCACGATGGGCAAGGAACTGTTATGTTCCCGTCGGCTACTATTGGGCGAGGAGTCCATAGTATGGTGATTGCGTGCGTGCCAGGGTCCAAGTGTGAGACTTGGATGTTTTACTACAGACGAAGAGTCTGTAGGGCAGGACTATGAGCGGGATAGGCTCATAGGGTTGGACCACGAATGAGTTAGTTTCGTGGGAGCACAGTGAAGTCCCAAGATCTAGTTCATGCATATGACTCATGAAGGACTATGAGGTCATGGTGGGATGATTTGAAAAGTATGAGAATTTAGTTATGTTATTTTGGGTTGGGAAACATATTTATATTCATGTTTGTTTATATATATTGTGCATAGCTCACCCTTTTTGTGTGTGTGTGGCGATGATTGGATAACTTGTTATCCGGGAGCAGATGATGTGACAGGTGGGCCAGGAGATGCTTAGACTCGGAGCGAGGGCTAGTAGGGGATGTTTTTATATATACATATATTCTATGTTTTATCATTTTAGCTTTGAGAATATCATGTAAATCTGGCGGGAGCCACTGACTTTTATTTTAGTTTTATGAAATTATGGACTCCTGATTTTATAGCTTATTACATATTAAAGTTTTAAATTTCCTTTGTTTTGGGAAATAGTTTTATTCAATGCGGTATTTATTGTATTTTGAATTTTATTTATTTAATATCAGTAATATTCCTTAGGGATGTTACAATTGGTATCAGAGCAAAAGTTTTGAAAATATTTTGAAAATATTTTGGGGCTAGTGGAGAGTGAGCTTATCGATGTGTTTGTTTGTGGCATGTTGTGTGTTAAATGTGAAAAGATTTGTGTGGTTTTGTTTGACTAAGCGACTGATTTTTAACAGTTGTAATGTGGCGTATCCAGGCTATGGCAGTTGCTAAACACATCCTAAGGTACCTAAAAGGCACTATAGATTGGGAATTTTCTTCCCAAAGGTTGATGACCATAATGGAGCAATGCTTGAGGCATTTTCAAACTCAGACTGGTGTGGAGATATAGTTGAGAGAAGAAGTACATATGGGTACTTATTAAGATATTTGGGTGCACCAATCTCTTAGTGCTCAAAGAAGCAAAATGTTGTGGCCTTGTCATCATGCGAAGCAGAGTACATAGCTGTCTCAGAAGCAACTTTTCAGAGTATATGGCTGGAAGAAGTTTTGAAGGAGTTGAAGCTGGAATACATGAAACCAATTTAGCTCAATATAGATAACAAATATGCAATCAACCTATCAAAGAACCCTACACTACATGGAAGGAGCAAACACATTGACACGAAGTTCCATTTTCTTTGTGATCAAGTGAGCAAAGGGAAGTTGACATTGACGTACTGTCACATAGAAGAGCAAACAACAGACATTTTCACCAAGCCTCTGAAGCAAGCAAGGTTCGCCAAGATGAGGAAGGATCTTGGGATGACTAGCCTAGAGTTTTTGGATTAAGGGGGGTGTTGACTTGGTTAATAAAAAACTGAATCAGTTGTAAACAATAAATGCAATCAGTTATGCATTGTTGTCTTAGGAATAGAAATAGGAGTAGCCTGAAAACATGTATAAATACTACAGTTTTCTTTCTGTAAATGTTGTTGAAGAAACTACATCCATGAAAGTTTAATAAAATACCTTACTTCTCTCTAATCTCGCAAAAAGGACTTTTCCTTCTTTCATTCTCTGCGACATAGAGCATGTGTGTGTCCTGCAAGGAGAAAAAGGTGTGACTAAAATATGTTTGTTTCAATTAGGCCATCTTTTACTCATTGCACCCCACCGTTTACAACCTACACCCTCCCATGCATCTTGTTTCACTTTTCAACAAGTTTTTATTTACTTATTTATTAAATCTCGCCTTCTTTTTATACACATTTTTTTTCTAAAAAGATAAAAAATTTGAAAATCATAAAAATTTACAAAAATAGAAAATTCAAGAAATACAAAAAATAATTTTCTTTTTCTTCTAGTGTATGTCTGGCTATTTGCGTCGTGTGACACTGATTTTCAAATAATTCAAAAATACAAAAAATATATAAAATTTTCAAAATTTAAAAATATCAACATTTCCTGCCAAGAATTATTTTTTAAAGAATTATGTAACTTTGATTTCTCATTTTAAATGAGAATACGTAGGACTAAGGTCAATCTTTGTCGGACCCAAGAAAACAAAAAAATATTTTTTTATTTTAAATATTATTTGTCTTATTATTTTTGGGAAAGATTAATTTTTTGAAAATGACATTAACTTGCATGTTTAATTAAAGGTACTGTTCTCGAGCGGGCATTATAGGGTGCTAATACCTTCCCTACATGTCACCGACTTCCGGATCCAAAGATCTGGATTTTTCGTAGACTTGCTTTATCTTTATGGTTTTCCATATTTTTCCAAAATAACTATGATGACAACTCAAAATCTCTTTTAAACTAATTTCTTTTCGGTTCGTCGTCCCATTGCGATTTCTGTTGCGACAATGAGTATAATACACAAACACATACCAACCAAATGCAATTCCAACACAAACAATGTAATAGAACCTTAAACTTTGGAAAAAAAATGCGAAAAGGACCTAACTTCCCTTACCTGGACAGATTTTAGCAAAAGACACAAGCACTCAAATAACAATGTCATATTTTATTATTTTTGAAATAAATTTATGAATATATTAAATACGTATCATATCTCTTATACGATGTGTACATTCCAGCTCTTAACTAATTAAAGGTCAATTTTTTCATTTCTATTTGTAAAGGTCAATTACCTAATTCCTTGTAATTAAAAAATAGTTAATTTAATTTAGAATTTTGTAAACCATGACACTATCAAGAATTTTAAAAAGACATATTTAGAGACGTATTGAAAAAACATAGAAGAATGTATTTCTATCCATTTTAATAAAAAATCTTTTAATTCCTTCGCTAGTTTCAAAGGGTTAACATTTTTCTTTATATACCCAAATTTTGATTTTAGAACTACTACTGTCATGAATATTTATATCCTTCTAAATATTTTTAATATAATTCCAACCAATTTTAACTAAAGTATTTTGGTCTAAAAATAATTAATAAAATGAACGTTATGACCTGGTCTAATGAAAAATAAATATTATTTTTAATTTAGGTGTTATAAATAAAAGCAACGTAAATATCTCATATATGTCTTTAAAGTTGTCAAAATGGGTTGGAACATAAATTTTTATTTTTTTACAAATTTCAATACAGGTTGATTTTTGATCCGGCTCATCTACAACTCGACTCATCCGGGTTGAATCCGTGGTGAGTCGGGTTGGTTCACCAACTTGCAGATAGAAGGGTCACACAAGTGTTTTTTATTTATTTTTATTTAGTTGAGTTTTACATTTGAGTCATGTTAGGTTGTTTTTTTATCTAACACATAAATGATTTGTATTTTTTTTTGTGTATTTGGATTGTATTTAAGTTTATTTAGATTTTAATTAGAATTACAATTTAGTTTTGACTGAAAAAAATAAAAAAATAAAAAAATACTATTTTTTTTAATTGAGTGAACTCGTGAACCAATCCGTTTAACCATCCAACCCGTGGTGAGCGGGTTCAAATTATTTTAACTCACTAAGAAGTGAGCCGGATTGGGTTGACTCACTAAATCATCAACCCGTAGTGGATCAAGCCGAATCGAGCCGAATTACCCGTTTTAAATTAACTATTATAAAATTACACAAATTAACTTTGCATAAATATTGGAATGAATAATAATGTAATTTTTTATTGGTTTAACTAATCGTATAGTACCCAGTTTGGGACTAGTGTGTCATATAGGTACCCGATTTTAAAAAAGTATCAATTGCATCCCAACTTTTGAAAATTGCTTCAATTAGGTCCCTTTCAGACAAAGTTGACTAACGCCGTTAGTCAACGTGCCACGTGTCAATCTGTGTTTTTTTTGATTTTTTTTTAAAAAAATTATTATTTTTTTTTAATTTTTAATTTTTTTTAAAATTTTTTTAAAAAAATAAAATAAAAATGCCACGTGTCAAGTCCTTGTGTGTGACACTGGCATTGTCAGTGCCACGTGGTATTGTAATACCACGTGTCAGATGTCATTGTGTTGATTTTGATTTAGTCCCCATTTATGTTTTTTCGTTTCAATTTAGTACCTACTTATGTGTATTTGATTCAATTTTGACCTAATAATTTTTAATAATTAAAATATTTTTTTATAAAATTAAAAGTAATTAAGTATAAAAGTTTTACAAAAATTAAGTATTTGATATTTATATTAAAATTTAGTGGTAAAAGTCATTTTATTAAGTCATTTTTAATAAAAAAAATTAGTATAACATTCATTCCAATAAAAATCTTGATTTAAAATTAGTAAGAGACAATATTGTTCTATTTTGAAAAAAAAAAAATTAACAAAACATGAGTACTTAATAAAAAAGTAATTAATAAAGTAATATGTTAAAAAGTCGTTTTTAATAAAAAATATTAGTATAACATTTATACAAATGATAAATTTGGTCTGAAATTGAGAGAAACATTATAAATATTAGTACTTAATTTTGTAAATATATTTATACTTAATTAATTTTAATCATATAAAAAATGGATTACAAAAATATTTTAATTATTAAAAAAAAATTGGTACAACATTGAATCAGATACACATACTTAGGTACTAAATTGAAACAAAAAACATATATGGGGACTAAATCGAAATCATCACAATGACATATGTGATAGTGACACTAACATGTGGCATTACAATGCCACGTGGCACTGACAATGCCACGTGTCACACACAGGGACTTGACACGTGGCATATTTATTTATTTTTTTTAAAAATTTAAAATTTAAATTTTTTAAAAAAAAAAAATCAAAAAAACCACATATTGACACGTGGCACGTTGACTAACGGCGTTAGTCAACTCTGTCTGAAAGAGACCTAATTGAAGCAATTTTCAAAAATTGAGATGCAATTGACACTTTTTTAAAACCGGGCACCTATTTAATACACTAGCTCCAAACTGGATATTATACGATTGATTAAACCTTTTTATTCTATTGATTTGTTCCAAATGATTTCTGCAGACAAACAGAAAATTACAAAGTAACTTTTTTTCAAAAATAAATAAATAGTAAATATTTTTTTTTCTTTTTCTTAAAAATATACCATATAATTATTTATTCAGTACAGCAGAAAAATGAATAAAAATCTATTATTGTCCTTGCCAATAAATTACTAGTAACTTGTAAAAATATCACAAAAATAAAAAAACATGACACATACAAACAAAAACACGATAAAATCTATGACATACAAATTTTTTATCCAGTAAAACAAAACTGAGTAAAAATAAATAAAAAAGGTTAAATTATTTCTGAACTGAAGCTACATATAAAGCTTAAAAAACCCAAGTGAAGTTCATTTCTCTGATCTAAAAACCTTAACGTTGAACGCAGAAAGGGGGAAAAGGGGATTAGGGTTTGGGAAGCAGCGAGCGATTATGGATTTCACAGCGGAGAAGAAAGAATCAGAGAACAACAGCGCCAATAACCCCGAAAACGCTCATCAAACGTTAGATTCTTCTTCTCAATTGGCGTCGGCAATTGATTCAAACAGCAAAGAAACCGAAGAACGACAATCGCGTGAACTCAAAGCTGGTCTTCACCCTCTGAAGGTTTTTCTTCCTCACTTTCATTTTTGTTTCTTTGCAACTGAATCGCTCTTAGCGCTATCAAAAATCTTATTATTAGTACTATTATCAGTTGTAGGAGTAGTAGCACTTTTAACTCTGAGGCAGTTATGGTCTTTTACTCCTATCAGAACGATAAGGTGAAACTTCAATTTTGCGTAGAGAATGAGATCAAAAGTATATGGAGAACTGCATCTAAGTTTTGTCTGTTATAATGCGATTGTTCCATGAATTAGGTTAATTTTGACTCATAGCCTCATCCGTGGTTTTCAATGAGAAGTTTGGTAATTGATTGATTTCTAGGATTTTTTTAGTTTTTGGGATTTATTGGAGAGTTAAGGGTGTAACCAAAGCTTGCATTAAGTCGTATACATGTTGAGGTGCAGTGTAATGGCTTAATTAAAGGTTTTGGATTGTGGTTATTTATTTTTTTCCGAAGAACAGGATAACGGATTTGAAGTTCTGGATTGATTTTTGTTGGTTGTGTAAGGGTAGCATGCTTTGATTTATCCCTGTCTCAAGGATCTTTCAATTTGATGTTAGGAGTGTTCTAAATATGGAAGAGTTGAATGGCTGCTGTGTTGGATGCTTCTTCTTTGAAGTAGATATATCAGAGATGCACTTTGAATTTGATTCAGGGTCTTAATTTTACATGCTTGTTGATTATGTGTCAAAGTTATGTTTGTTTGGCTCTATCCTTTCTCCTTCTTGGAGAGCCTGTTTGTGCTACTAGACATTTTTGGTTGTTGATATAGTTTATGTTTGTGGTGATTTCTGTGAGCAGAACAAATTTGTCTTTTGGTACACTCGTCGAACACCTGGGGTTCGAAACCAGACATCATATGAGGACAACATAAAGAAAATTGTTGAATTTAGTACGGTGAGGTCTTTGCTTTGTTTAGAGTTATAGTTAAATATTAGTTCATACTTCGTAACATATATCCTTACTTTTGTGATTCTATGATTGTATGTTAATAGGTTGAAGGATTTTGGGTCTGCTATTGCCATCTTGCCCGTCCTGCTTCTTTGCCTAGTCCCACAGATTTGCACCTTTTCAAGGAAGGGATTCGCCCTCTATGGGAGGTATATACTTAAAATTCGTAGCTGAAGTTGCATTTTCTGTCTGATTGAGAATTTACAAGCTGTTCCATTCTTTAGAAAGGGAACCAGGGATAAATGTGTGTTAGATTTGTTTTAATTTTCACTGACACAACATTTTCTTTTTCTGCAGGACTCTGCTAACTGCAATGGTGGTAAATGGATTATACGGTTCAAAAAGGTTGTCTCGGGTCGTTTTTGGGAGGACCTGGTAAGTGCAAATATTTTCATCTCCGATATTTATTTATTGAGTGATTATTTATCTTCGTGCTTGCATCAAATAGTTTCACTGAAATTTGGTTTTTGATAGATCCTCATGGCATGGTTTGATATATGTACTTGATCCCACTCAATTCTATAACTCTTGGTTGTGGTTATTGGTGACTAAATTTTCCATTGAAATTAGGGGGATGTCAGTGACAAGCTAGTAACACTCGTTTTAACACTTGATTAAATTTTATTGAAAACTACAAAAGTATGGGTGAGACTCATTAGATAAGAAGTGAGGACGTACCAAAACTGTGATTTCCTATAAATATCAGCCTATAATAGACTATGTCTTGCTAGCATTTCTCTTAAAATTATAAAGTATTCTGCTCATTGAAATGATTTATGGACCTCAATTGTTTTTGTTGATTTTAACCTCTGAAACTGAAAACAGAAACCTAGGTTTTGATTCCAATTTATGACTTAAATTTTCTTCATTTGTAAAGCATGATTCCACAGGGTTGTTCATAGTGCATTCATTTGAGGTTTTCAAGATTTAAGCTCAACAAATTTGTTTGGGGATAGGGAAATGTTTCTGAAGCCTCTGTCAGCAGTTTGTTTTTTAAAAATTGAATAATGAAAATGAAAAGGAATACTTGTTTTTCTAAGTTCGAAGAGTGGGTCCTCTAGTTTCTGCAGCTCTGGGAATGACACCAGTATGGACTACATATTGGATCCAGTAGACCTATGTATTTCTTGTGGGGAAGATTTGATATATTGAATGTAGTGTTAACCAATTTCTGCTTTCATCTTCAAAGAATCATTTACCAAAATGGCTGCCCTCAATAATTTTCTTTTGCTTTGTTTGTCCCCTTACTTTGTTGAGTGATATAACTGTTAAGCTCTTCAATTTTTCTGGAGGTTTATAGATATTCAGCCTACCCTATGTGCAAATTGAGATCCAATAGAAGGCAACCAATTCATTTTTGGACTTAATAGAAACATTGAATCCTAATCCTTTTAGAAGGATCAGGGAGTGGGGGTACCTGGTTCGTTGGTCTTATAATTTTCATTCGTGTTTCTTATTGTGGAATAATGTTGAGTAGCTAGGCCTGGATTAATTCTACTTGTTACTTGAATTTGCCCAAACTACACTTTGTATTTTTTTCACCCCATTGATATAAACAGTATGTAGTGACAACTTAACAAACGTATGCCCTTTATTTGGTTTACATATCATTTTATTGCTTAGGTCTTTCCTTACATTTTTGTAAATTTTAGTGATGACTTTGACCAGCTAAATTACCATGTGGAATCTGTTGGAGGAATTGATTTCGTGATCTACACCATTGATGCAAATTATATTTTTCTTGCATAATTGGAGACTTAATTTTTAATAGTATTATTACACATGGCTAAGTGCAGGTTCTTGCCTTAGTGGGTGACCAATTGGACTATGGGGATAACATATGCGGTGCAGTGCTAAGCATTCGTTTCAATGAGGATATATTGAGTGTCTGGAATCGCAATGCTTCAGACCATCAGGTTGGCATTTTAACTGAACCTATTTGTTTATACTTTATACATTCATGCATGTTCTTAGTATTGTTCCTGCTTTCTCATTACAGGCTGTAATGGCCCTGAGAGATTCAATCAAACGTCACTTGAAGCTTCCTCACAGCTATGTTATGGAGTACAAACCCCATGACGCCTCTCTGCGAGACAATTCATCCTACAGGAACACTTGGTTGAGAGGGTAGATAGATGTAGAACCGTGTTCTCGCCAGAATCCCTGCAGTGGAAGCTATATTGCATACTCTTGTAGCTTCCATTCAGCCAGTGACATCATTGACTACAGTCAATGATGGTGGTTGTTCCAGGACTGGTTTGTCTTTTGAATTCAATGTACAACTACATTGCTACTTTAATAGAGTTTCATTTGGTTACTTGGGGTTAACCCTAATTCTGTGCAATGTGTCTCCTAGTTTCTGTAAATAAACTTGTTTGTGTTGCTTTTCACCGTGCTTATAGACAGAATCATGGCCTCTTCCATCTGATAGATGATAGGGTACTCCTGTAGTGCATTTCTACATAAAGGCCTTAATCCTTTAAACTGAAGTGTTGCAGGGGCTTCTACTATCTCCATTAGAAATGTTGCATAACGTTTCAATCCTGAACTCTTTAGAGGGTGATACACTCGATTGTTTTTTGAAATTCTAGAAGTGCTATATGCTCCTTCTGCATTACCAATTGCTTGTACTTTTATTTATTGAATTTATAATAATAATATTAAAATGATTTTGTGGTTTCATATTAAAACAATGTATTTGACTAAATTGAATTTAGGTGTATTTGATTGTGGTTTCAAATATTGGGATATAAACAAAGTCTTCATAGATTATAAAAGAATGTGAAGGAGAATAGTATGGCTTAAGTGTCTGGAAGAGAAAAATTAAATGGTTATTTATTTTCATACAAGAAAGGAATTGTTTTATAACGAAATATGTTTAGGTGATTTTTTAAATAATTTCAAATTTAGAAATTTATGAAAATAAATAAATTATTTTAGGAATTTTAAATTATTTTATTTTATCATCTTTCAAATCTTTGGTTGGGATATTGTTAATTAACTCGGATAAGAATATTGTTGATTTGACATAATTTGTTGATGTTTTAAATAATAGTAGGATTATTTTCTAAGTAAAATATAATCATGGTTATTTATTAATATTGAAGTTGTTTATATCCTATGATTTTTTTAATTGATGTCACTTATTGATTTTTCTGATTATAATGTAGGTAATAATTAATTTTCAACCAACATTAGATAACTGTTATTTTATAAAATATATGGAAGAATTTATTGATTTATAACGTTTGAAAGGATTTCATGGATTTTTGGATAATATATAAAGTCTTACAAATAAAAAAAGCGACAAAAAAGAAAAATAAGAAATGATAAAGTTTGGATAAGTAAAGTAAATTTATTATAATAATTTTTAAAAATTTAACATTTAGATTTTATTTTGTTGTAAGAATTAGACAAACACATGAATTGATCTTTCATTGAATTGGTTTGAAAATGGGTCAACTGTTAAAAAAAAAAGTCAGTTCACAGCAGGTCAATGACACATTTTTTAATAAAAATTCTTAATAAAACGTTATAATAATTTTCCCTTAAAATAAAAAATCTAAATTATTTGTCATTTTCTTCTCAAGAAGCTTGTTATTGTTAAAAGTTATTATTATATATTGTTGAACCTTAAATCTAAATATGTCTTTATATTTAACTTGTATGTGAATTTTTAAGTTAAAAGTTTATAAAATGTCATTTTTAGTTCTTACTATCATTATGAAACTATATTTGTATTTTGAAACTTTATAAAAGATGTCCTTTTTAGTTCTTAGTATCATTAAGTTATGATATTATATTTCTTTACTAAAAGTAGTGTGATTAGTTCTGTTTTCAATACATGGGATTTTCAATTTAATGTTATCTGAAGTAACAATTTTCCATCTTTGAAGATTCTATCTACTGCCTAAAAAATAATGTTTGAATCATTGAAGCTTCATTTTCAAATCTTCAATGCACACATCTTCCTCTAGAAATGAGCAATGTTACATTTGGTTTTGATGATACTAAACAAAATTATGAGTTATTTTTTTATTTTATGTGTAAATGATTTAATTCATGCATTAAAGTTGTTTGGGTTTATGCATCTAATATTCATTCTATGCATTTACAAAAACTTAAACCCTTTTTTTAAAGTGTTTTAGAACATAATAATTGACTATGACGGATGATTTATTATCATAATTGACATAATTAATTACTTGAACTAATTATGAATTAGCTGAACTAGTTATCGATTCTGTGGAGCTTGATTCAAACACAAGCTTCATGAATAATTGATTATGACCGGAAATAATCAATTAAATTGTTCTTATTAAATTTTCATATTCAATTAACTACAAAAGAAATGACCATCACTAAAAATAATCAATTAGATTTTTAGTTCTATATTGATTTAAAAGACTATATATATTTTGAAAGTAACAAGTCATACACAATTATAAATAATTTGTAATAGTTTTAAATATCTCTCCAACAGCAAAAATGTGTTTTGCTTCGGAAATCTCTAAGAGGATTTTGACTTAAAGATATTGAATGATAACTTGGATAAACGCTTGTTCTTTTCTTCTTTTTTTGGATTATCCATGATATAAACTGATATCTTTCCATGTTTTTTTAATTCTTAGTTGATTTTCTTTACACTTTAATTTGTTATTTTATGTAGTAAGTTTTATACATAATTTAGTAATATTTTTTACAAGCTTTTAAGAGGATTGTGATTTCATTTCAATAGGTGAAAGAAAAACATTCATAATATGATATTAAAAGATATTGAAACAATGCTCACTAAAATTTAGTAATTAAAACTATATGTAAATTCATTTACCGTCATATCCATCATATCAAATTCTTAGGTTCTTCTTTCTTACCATTTTCCTTGTTCTATGATCTTTAAACAAGTAACAAACTAACAATGTAGCAGAACATTATATTATCATAAGAGTTGCTATAACAATGGTTACAGTTTAACTGGAATTTCATACAAAAATCAAATTATATTGTATTAGCCATATGTGAATACATCATCTATAGACAAATTATCCTAAACGGATGATTGGAGCCCAATGATACCTGATCAACAATTAGCCTTTGTCAGGTTTCAGCATACAAAGCAAAAAAGCATTATGAGTTCAACCTATCATATTTAGAGTATATTTACATAAACTTCTTAGAAAATACCGATAAGATTAAAAATTAAAACAAACTTCTCCACAAAATAAGTTTAGCATATACATAAGCTAATTTATAGAAACATTCTCATATTAACTTCTCCAAAAATTGTTTTTTAACTTATGCAGAACTTAATTTTAACTTATTTCATATTTCTTTCTTTACTTTCTTCTATAAACCTTATGGATAATCACTTCAAGTATGTAATAGATAGTAACTTATCTTAGTATGACCCGAGAAGTTTTTATCATCCTGACTACAAGAATGTGTTTCAAAACTCAGTTTGACATGAAAAACAATTCATAGCAGAGGAACCAAACCACTTGCATGCAATGGATTAAAATAGTGGAAAAGATTATAGTTGGCTAGTGTCCAGAAACAATATGAAGAAAAGTGAGTATTACCACATGCAATTCTTGCACCTGCATTCCCAGTACTTTTGCTGAGTTCATGCCCACCTGTTTCATAATAAACAAAAAGTCAAAAACTCCAAAGATGGTGTAAGTTACAAAAACAAAACAGCGATTCCATAGTCTAGATCAAGAGATTTTAGTCCATCCTGAACTCCAGAAATTCAAACAAGCAAAAGAAAAAAAAATAAAAAATCATGTGTCCATTCTCTAGCCATCACTCAAACAAATGTTACTTGTCATTTTTCTGTAGACAACAACTCTCTATATTCACCCCTTTTTGTTGTTGTTTCATTCATATAATTCACAATACAATTTATAGACTTATTTTTCTGTCCGTTGTACTCACAAGGGCTATAAACGGCTAGTACACTACCTACCCACAATGGCTAACTCTTTAATTACTATTAAGACTCCGACTAATTAATTTAAGTTTATTCTAAACCTAACAAAAACTCTCCCGTAAACTTAAATGCTTCTTGTATACTTCATCTCAGTTCTTTTATTCTTCATCCCTGATACATGTATAAAAATTATTCCAACTCTCATTTTGCAGGACAAGAAGTTATTTCATATAGACATAACCATTCCAAAAGAAACCTTCAGCTTTTATATGCAGTGGATCAAGGGAAAAAATCTACAGCAATGGACAGTACACGAACCAGACAAGAATTTAACTTTGAGTTCTCATTTAGAATGGCCCAAACTTCTGGACCTCCATCACATCCTTTCAATTGAGTCCTAAGCCTTAGATCTATAGGGATTCATATCAGGCAACTTAGGAAATTCCTAAGGTTCTTTATACTTTGAAAATATAATTGAACAATATTTAGAATCTTGAAATATGTGACCAATTTCGGAATCACTATTAGTGGAAAGGGCATCCAACTGCATAAAAACATGAAACTTAAGGGTGAATGGGGGTAATAGGTTGAGACATGTTTTGTTTAAATTACATTGAGCCCACATGTCATAATTTTATTAGTAAAATGGAAATTCATTTTCAGTCAGTTACCAAACTTCGGATATATGTATTGGTTGGTCCTTGAATTTATGAAACTTGTTACCTATTTATTAGGTTTGTCGAATGTAGGAAGATATTAAGAAGGCTTAAGAGGTCCACACACTCAATATGATATGATACCATGTTAACAATTAGAAAAAGACTAGAGAGGGATGATAAGAAAGGTTACCCTGGGGTGTGTTCATCATCTTCATCCTCTTTGCCTTTACATGTTTATCATCGTTGCTCTATATTGATGATTTTCACTCAAAGGCTCCTACTAATTCACTTGCTCTAATATCTTTATTTGCTACATAACCATCTTTGGTGATGACCTTGCAATAGCAATTACGAAAAGGTACTTGTTTCACTTTGTAGCCCTTGTATTTCTTTAATAATACTTTTGGCACGATACAAATGCTGGTTGGAAATGGAGGAGGTGTCAACTTAGTTCTAATGTCCGTGGTTCATAATTTTCTTAGTTCTCACCAGGCAAAGGTGAAGAATTATTGCACTTCATGCTACCTTTACTAAGTAACTAGTTCCTCTTTTTCTAGATATATCACCCATTGATTGTCACTGGATTTAGACAGTGAAAATTTGTCCAAGTGGTTAGGGTGATCATTTTATGGATAGCTTAATTTTTTAAGGCTTCACTCAAGTTTATGGTCAAGAATATCATGATACCGCTTCTGTTATATCTGTTTGTCTATTGCTGGCCACGGGTGTCGTACAGCCTTTATTTTAGCTAGACATTAAAAATGTGTTTCTTCATTCTGAACATAAAGAGAAGATCTATATAGAGCAATTTCCTGGTTTTGTTTCTTAGGAAGAGTCAGAATGTGGTTTGCAAACTTTGACAAGCTCTTTGTGGTTTTAAGCGGTCTCCTTGTGCTCAGTTATGAAGGTTAAGTATTGATCTTCAACATTTTGGCAGGGTTTGAAGTTAATCGGTTTATAACCAGGGATGATCAGGTTGACATTATCAACTGAAACAGTATTTATTCCATCCCTTTCAAATCAAAGATTTGGGTTCTCTCAAATACTTTTAGGTATCAAAGTAATTCAATCTAGCCATAGAGTTGTGTATCATAGGAAGTACGTATTGGATATTCTTGAAGAGGCAGGCACAATAGACTGCAAACCAACTTACCATCCTATGGATCCAAATATAAAGGTTCTTCCAGGATAGGGGAGCCCCTTTCTCATCCTTGAAAGATATTGGAGACTAATTGGTAAGCTGAACCATGTTACCATCACATGACCAGATACTTAATCTGTTGTTTCTATGGTGAGTGAGTTTCTCTAATTTCTTTTATGATACATTGGGATGCAGCCATTCGAATTTTGAGGCATGCAAAAGGGTTCTTGATCAAGGTTTATTATAAAAGAATAACGGTCATACAGATGTTGATTGGGTTAGGTTCCCTTTTGATAAATGTTCTCTACCTTGAGATATCTTAATCTTGTTGGAGGCCATCTTGTTCTTGGAGAAGTATGAGGTTTGAGGTTTTAGCTATATCTAGTGCAGAAGTAGAATATCATGCTATGATCTTGGTTCCTCACTTGCCTACTTAATTGCCTTGAATATTACACCAAAGCTCAAATATTCAACAAACATAAGAAAGGCACAGGTTTTAGACTACAGAGCTACTTAGGGTGTATTTTTAATAGAATGGTATCAACCAGGGCCATACCAGTATTTCACACATTAAGCTTACAATATCAAGCATGAATGGTACTGAATACCCATTTCTATCATAGGAAGATTACTTCAATGAAATTACAATACAAAAAGTAGGGGAAAAGAAAAGTTAGAATTCAAAGTTGGAACAAGAAGAAACCTAGTGAGCAAGTTTTGTGGCCAAATTTTAAAATCTTACCCTTTCCAAGATCATCAGGATCAGCATGCACAACAACAGCCCTCCCAATTATGGAGTGAACTCCAGTTAGTGGAATCTACATATTGAAAGTGAGAAAGGGAAAATTAAGTGTTCTAGTCCCAATTACATTACATTCAAATTTCATAAATAAAATTATCAACCAAGTGAAACAATACAAAGGAAAACCAATATTGCGCAATGCGAGTGCCTTTGAACATGTGATTGATTTACAGAGGGGTAGATTAAATCAAATCACATGAGATGATTCTCTAAAAGAACAAAGAGAACAAATTACGAAAATAACATTGAGTAACACCGAACAACACTCATATTTAAATTCTTTACCTGTGTATCTCTAATAGAAATCTCAGCAACTCCTGCAAAACAGAAAGCCCTTTGGAAATTTCCCAGCAGACAATTCTTGAAAAGTAGTCAGAAATACCAAAATAAATATGAAAAAGAAAGCAGATAATACCATCCGGCCCTGCAACAATGTTGCCCAAATCACCAGCATGACGCTCATCATCTGAAGGAGCCCCATGATCCTTCTTCAACGGATTGAAATGAGGACCTAATGCAAAGAAGTCAAAGCTAAAATTTGCCAGAAAGTTGCATGTTTAACTTATAGATTATTTCAAAGAAAAAAAAAAAGACTTCATTTTCATAGGTTTTTAAGTCAATATTACATCGCCAGCAAATCATATATATAACTGGCAAAGCAACTATTACAAAATCTTTTAATCATACGACAAATCATGATTGGATTTCAATGTAAAAAATAAAAATCATTAGACTCTCCATATTCCAATTAAACTCTTTTTTCTTTCTTTCTTCTAGCAAGTTAAACAATTGAATTATAACCCAACTACAGACACAAAACAAGTGAATTCAAAAAGAATTCAGGATTTCTATCACCCTTGTTTTTTTAACTCTTCTTTCTCAGTCTTCCAAATTAACAATTGTAAACCTTCCTTTTAATTTTGCTACAAAAGGTAGGTGGAAGAGGAATTGTACAAGTTTGATGATAAACAATGATGAAGAGAAGAGAGAACCGGTGGAGTTGCAGCCATTGGTGGTGTCACCAAAAGCATGAATATGGAAGCCATGAAACCCTGGTGACAACCCTGTTATTCTCCCTGTCACATGAGTGGTTCCTACACAATCACAATGAACCAGACCAATAAGCAAATCAATTTTCCAAACTGAATGTATAGTGCAGAGTCAGAGACATGAAGAGAGAAAGAGAGAGACCATTGGGGTGCTGAAGAAACTGAAGAGAACCTCTAACGTTGTTGTCTCCGATGATGAGAGCCACTCCTTTGGGGGTTCCGTTTGCAGCTTTCATCTTCTTTTCTGAAGATAGTGGAAAACACTAATCTGTGTTCTTGGATCGTTAAAACAACCACAAAAGGAAAATAAAGGGAATTAATAAGAGATTTGGTTTTTTTTACTCGTGAATTTAACTCGAGGAATATGAGGAAAAGGAAAATCAAATCCATACATTTATTTTCGTTTGGTTTAGAAATATTTTAATGTAGTGCTGGTGTATATGTAAATAAATGTTATGATATATATATATATATATATATATATATATATATATATATATATATAATAGTATGTGTGAGAGATTCTATGAGAATAACAAATTATCATTCTCAGGGTTGTGATTGTGTTTTATGTTGGAAAAGAATATGGTGTTAAGCTAAACTAAATCAAGAGAGTAAATTGGTTTTTAATTTTTTTTTAAGAGATTTACTTTTTCTTAAACATTTTTGAAAACTGGCCTTATTATATAAGTGAATGTAATTGTTGAATTAAGATTGATAGAAATTACACACAAAATTAATACAACAGTAATGATATGTAAAGATAAAGAAAGAATGACAAAGATTACACAAAAAATTATATTATTTATAGTCATTTAATGTTAGAACAAACAAAATTTATTATCTTTTTGTTATGTTTATTAAATGCAAAATATAGATGATAGGAAACAAAAATTTAATCACTATAATAAAAATACTTTTGAATTTGGTTTTTTTTTTTTTTTTTACGTCTGAGTAAAATCTAACGCTACATTTGGAGATGTCATTTGATGTCAGGGTCGAAACTCCGATGTTCAAGAATGTCTGTCACCATAACGTCCAATGTCTCTTTTTTCCAGCACGCTTGAGAATGCTTGCAGCTAGGGCTGGGCAAAAATAACTTAATTGTACTGTACTTAAGTTAACTGTACTGTTTTAAACTAAAAATAACTGAATTATTAATAGTAAAATTAAACTGTACTACTTTTAAGTTAAAGTTTAAAATACTGTACTGAAAACAGTTAACTGTTTAGACCAGTACAGTTAACTGTGGTTT
>Ga0214544_1008270_pt1 | contig 17471 bp, 7 predicted proteins | sample CNSS3metaG_FD_160074 | JGI IMG/M metagenome (GOLD analysis project Ga0214544, IMG submission 160074) | Root nodule microbial communities from cowpea collected in UCLA plant growth center, Los Angeles, California, USA - CNSS3 | ecosystem: Host-associated > Plants > Roots > Nodule | place: USA...
TTTTTTTTATATATATATATATATATATATATATATATATATATATATATATATATATATATATATATATATATATGATAGCATCATTTTGCATTCCTTTGAGGCTTTGAAATCTCTCTTTTTGCTCTTAAATTGCATTTTCAGAATTCATAAGTTAGGTTTTTTTATTTTTGATGTTGTGGTTCAGATTTGAAGTGCTTGATTCTTCTATTTTGATGTCTAGCTAACCCTATTGCATTGATTCCTTGACGAAATTGAAATAAAACCATGAGATTGTTGGTCGTTTTTGGGATTCCATTCGAAATTGCCTCTATTTCAGGTTGTGTTTAGATGATAAACACGTATTTGATGTCCAAGGCTTATCAACCTGCACATTTGCAACAGTATGCTTAAGAGTATATGGTAAATTTATGATTGCATCCCATATCCCTTGATTTATTGATTCAATAAAGATTTTCATCCTAATTTTCTAAAATTGGTAATTAATGCCACTAAACATAGGGTGTCTATGAATTGAGGCACCTTCAACAAAGGGTAACTTCTTTTCAGCCATTTCAAGTAGTTCAAAACAAATTTAGGACCTTACTTGAGCAAATTTCAAGTACCTAGCTCTAGATACCAATTGTTAGTTTTGAAATGGTTGATATGCCCAAAAGGGGGGGTTGAATTGGCTCGTTAAAAATTTAGGCTATCTTTAAAAGCTAAAAACCCTCTTTTATTGAATCAATTTGATCACCAAGTTAGGATGAAAAAACCTCTACAGAGTATACTTTCAATCCGTCAAAAACAAAGTTAATGGATTGATTTTACTAAACATGTTCTAATTTATTATGCAAACATGCTCTATACTGCAAATGCCATCAAAACACTCCAGAATATGAAAAAGATTATTTAAAATCAAGTTCTTTAAACTTTAAATGATTATGCAAGAGAGAAGAGTTAGAGAAAAGATTGGAGAAAAAGATTTTTATAGTGGTTCACTCAAACCAGAGCTACATCCAGTTTGTCAAGGCAACCCGAGCCTGACTTTGCACTATTTCAAAAGATTTATGATGTTTCCATTCTTACACTTTCAAAATAAGCAAAAACCACACATAAGACTCTTGAATCATACAAGAATCACAACAACACAACAAGAACCCTCTTGCAGACCTGAAAAACACCAAAGCACACACACAAAGCTTGTGAAAGATCAAACCTCAATGGTCGCACAACCCTGCCTACCACAAACCACCTTCTCCAAGCTTCAAACACAAGCCAAAAGCTCTAAGAATTGATCCAAGATCAATCTTCAACAACTACAATTTGAATGATCATGAAAGAGAGAGATTTCCCAAATTTCCAGAACAGTTTCGCGCTAAAATGTAACATCCCGACTGGATATTACGGATTTAAATAAATAAAGTAATTAAAATGAATAACAAACATAAATACATCGCATTTATGAATAAACCTCATCCCCTAAAAGCGCGGGGAATTTAAAACTTTTATTACCGTATAAATAAACATTGTTCCATAGTTCATAAAGTGAAACAATATTCAAATATCTCTCAAAAGTTTACATATCATTTCCAAAACTAAAATCAATAAAACATAGTAATATATTCCCATGCTATCCCTCACTTTGTGTCTAAGCATCACCAACACCATCTGCATCAACATCCTCTGCTCACGTGTACCGCGTACACGATCATCGCCAAACACAAGCAGATAGGGTGAGCTTATGAAATCAACATATATCATAGAAACAAACATATAACCAACTATATAACTATATTTTCTGCAAATAACCAAAATACAATCTCTTTCTCTATTCTCTATCATCTGGCCACAACCAGATCATTCGTGTTCTACCTCTTTTAGTGATTACCCCAAGGTAATTTGCTGCCAAACCTATCGGCCACAACCGACAGAGCACGTGTTGAAACCAATGCCACGGATCATACATCGTAACACCAAGTGGAGTTCCCAAATACGAACATAGTCCGTAATGTCCCAAGACTACCAAACTCGTCAGTGATTTACTGAGGAGGGCAATCTATCTGGACCCATCCGTACTGGCCACAACCAGCACACTCACATGGCAACACTCGCCAACCCGAGCTCAACTCAAGGGTTCCTCGTGTTCATCCGCCATCCCGAGCTCAACTCGAGGGATGTCATTCCGAGCTCAACTCGAGGAATGTACGTGCTTAACCCCTATCCCGAGCTCAACTCAAGGGATATGTTCCGAGCTCAACTCAAGGAACCCAGCAATCTTACCTTTGAAGCGTCACCAAAAGCCTTGTAGATCACCCTACAAAGTCCAATAACTAGGACTCACTACAGCCAAATCGCCTAGCGAGGGACACGTATCGCTAGGCGTTACAACTTCCAGACCGCCTGGCGGGGGACACGTATCGCCAGGCACCAAGCGCCTAAAAACACACAAACACAGCAGCCACCGCCTAGCGGCCAGCTCCCACCGCCAGGCGCCTACGCTCCAGAACCCTACAGATGTTGCCGCTACCACCTGGCGGAATACATCTCATTGCCAGGTGCCTCATGCCATGCAGACTCCCTGTTTCGTTGCTATCGCCTAGCGGGTTGAACCTCACTGCCAGGCGCCATACCAGAACCTAGTCAGGTATTGTTTTCTCTGATTTCTCTCAACTCCACTCAGCTGTTAAGACTCAATTCATGCATTTGCACACCCCCAAAGTACACTTTTTCAATGGATATTATATCACCAAAATTTGCTTCTACCAGTATAAGCCCTCTTATCCTATCATACCAGTGAGTTGCTTTACTTAAGATTAGGTAACAATTCCCAACAACCAAATACAACTTATATTCATTATATATGATATCCTGACTGTATTATGAGTATTCCCTCCATTAAGCCCTCACAAGCATGTGACCCTATCCTGTTACTTAACCTGATTAAACTATACCAACCACTTCTGCATTTGTATTTCAGCCATAAACCCTTATAAGACAAATTTATTTTCCTATCTTTTATAGTTCAAATATTATATCCTTAACCACACTTTACTCTCCTCTCTTCTAGGTACCCAATTCATCTCTTTCCTCTAATTCCTTCACACCTTTTCATGTCCACGAACTATCTACAAACCATCACAACAATCAGTCTGAACCAACCCAAGCAAAACCCCAGAACGCCACTGGTGCAACGCTGCCGCCTGGCGGTAACCTGTCTTCCGCTAGGCGGTGTATCAGACCTGGAAAATAAACCAGTTTTTGATATGCCTGCCAACATTCCCGTGTACTCCTTTTTCGCTTCTCTCGTCCATTCTCTCTCTTCTTGGCACAAGAAATCCAACAATGCAGTCCTCCAATTCAATACTAATTATATCCAGCAAGAATCTCAAACAATTACACCTCAACTGTACCCTAATTCTCGACCCTAGGGCACTTAGCCACTATTTCATTCACTTATGCCTACTAATGCCTAAAATTGTACATCGTACGATATCAAAATCATTCGTTAATCATTACAGTTAGCTTTTCCACCTGTCAGAAACAGCCAAGATCACAAAAACATTAATTCAAGCCAAAACTTGCTCGCGCCGCCTGGCGAGTCACTCGCTACCGCCAGGCGCTTCATCCCAACCCAGAAATCTGGTGCATCGCTATGAGTTTCCTGGCGGCTGGGTATATGCCGCCAGGCGGTTCCTTCTCCAGGAACCCAGAATTGCAGAAAGTGGTATGAGCCGCCTGACGGCTTTTAAGGCCCGCCAGGCGGTTTCTAGAAAATTTCCAGAAAAGTGAAATTGTACAATTTTTTAATCCAACACAGGAATCTAAATAAACATTCAATCATACATATATTTATACACATATAAATTAGCGAGTAAAACTCCGCTAACCTGGTTTCCTTGTTAAAAGTTTGAGAATTCCACTAAAGTTCCTCTTTGCTCACCCAAAGTCCTCTTAGTTCTTCCTCCAATCAGCCACAATTCTGCACTCAAACCTCACCACTCTCCAATTTTCGTGCTCTGCTTTCTAAGTACACATACAACTTGCCAAAACCCTTCTCCTTACCTCACATTAGCCTTTTAAAGGTGTCTTAAAGCTAGGTAATAACACAAAAACGAATCCAAGGCTTAATGGTAATGTTTATTGTCATTCATTGACCCTTTATGATCCGTTTCTCAGCCCCCCCCCCCCCCTTGGCTGCTCATGCATCTAGGGTTTCCATTAACCTTTCAAATTCAAACCTAAAATCCAAAATGACAAAATTAAAGTTTAATTTGGGTTCTCCAAGGCTTGAACCCACAACCATGCCAATGACAAGACAATGCCAAACCATCATGCTAATTCATGTTTCTTGCTAACTAGTATAATCCAAGTACCATTATTATTCCACAACATGAACATACATGTAAAAATATAAAAATCATGTAATTAACACATAAATGTCAAACATAGGACTCGAACCCAAGTTCTCTCACATAAGTAAAGCACTCTCAACCACTTGAGCTAGTACTTTTCCACATCATACAAGTTAGAATTAATTACCATAATTGTTTTCTCTACCCGCATTTATTAATTAATTACTTATTTAATTAATTAAATTCCACGGGTCTTAACATAAAACATGATCAAGTTACCCTTCTTTCGAAAATCACAACACTTATAGTCAAACTGTTACGAAATTCAACATGTTGATTTCCAAATCAATCGGTTGATTTCACTTGACTTAAGTGAAATCAGTCGATTAAAAAATAAATCAACTGATTGAATAAGTCACAGTTTTAGACTACTGCAATTAACCTTTTAATTTGTTGAAAAACCATTAAAAAAATTAAAAAACACAACAAAGACCAAATGCATCAAATTAATGCTAAAAGGTCTACAATGTGAATTACAAACATCAAGTACTCCTTCCTAATGATTTATCCATGTGGAGAGCACACGTTCCAGACTTCATCAACATGAATTTCATCAAATTTCCTTATCTTCATCAATGTAGGCTTGATTCCAATGGTAATGGCTTCTAAGTAGTTCAAAAAGCTTCATCAAATCTTCATGAGACACACCACCTTAGCTTCTCATGTCAACAAGTTGTACACCTTCTTCTTGCTCAAAACATCTGTACCACATTGGCCTTTCCTGGATGGTATAAAAGTTCAAAGTCATAGTCCTTGAGATATTCTATCCATCTCCTCTGTCGCATGTTCAACTCCTTTTGGTCAAACAAATACTTTAAGCTTTTATGGTCATTGAAAACTTGGAATTATGTAATGTCTCCATGTCTTCAGCACAAACACCACTATAGCCAACTCAATATCATGAGTGGAAAAATTCCTCTCATAAACCTTAAACTGCCAAGATGCATATGCCATCGATCTCTTTTCCTATATCAAAACACATCCCAGAACTTGATAAGACGTATCATAGTACACTTCAAAAGCTTTAGTCATATTTGGAATAGCTAGCACCGGAGCACTCAACAACCTTCTCTTCATCTTCTCGAAGTATTCTTCGGATTTATCCATCCACGTGAAAGGTTTATCCTTTCGAGTCAGTTGTGTCAATAAGCCTACCATCTTAGAAAATCCTTGCATAAACCTACGATAATAACTTGCTAGCTCTAGAAAACTTCTCACTTTCGTTACAGTTTTTAGACACTCCTAATTTAGCATCGCTTTCACCTTCATTGGATCCACCAACATTCCTTCTACGAAAATCACATGCCCAAGAAACTACACATCATCCAACCAAAACTCGCACTTGGATAGCTTTGCATACAACTAGTACTCCCTTACTATACCCAAGGCGATCCTTAGATGCTTTGCATGTTCTCCCCGATCCTTGGAATAAATGAGAATTTTGTCAATAAACACGACAACCAACTTATCCTAGCACTATACGAAAATCCTAATCATATAAGGGTTAAATATGTTTTTGGTCCTTCAACCATGAAAACAGTAAGAGCATTTTTCACTACGAACGACATTACCACATACTCATAATGTGCATAACGAGAATTGATCGTCATCTTCTGCAATTCTTTGGTTTGACTAAGATATTATGATATCCAAATCTCAAATCAATCTTAGAGAATACCCTAGCTCTACATAACTGATCTCATCAATTCAAGCCCAATTTCAATTGTTGTTGTTGAGGTTTTAATTTATCTATGTCTTTTTGTTTCTTAATCAGTTAAAAAGTAATGATTTTTACATGCTAGCTAATTAGTGAAGTGTTTAAATGTATATGCATGCTAATCATATTAGTTGAATGGTTTTAAATGTAATTGAGGACTTTACTTTGACTTTATTCAGAAACTTTCATGTGATTAAATGAGTTTTTACCAAAAACTAAGACTTTACTTTGGTTAAAGGTTTTTACTTTAACTAAAATTAGTCAAGAGTTTACTTTGACTAATTAAGCTTTTTATTTGGTCAGGAGATAAAAGAATAGAAATGATTAGGTATAGTAAACTTTGATTGAGATTGTACTTTGGTTGAATTTATTATGGATAATCTAAAAGTTCTCACTTTTAATTGAGATTTTATGTTAAAAGTGAGAACACCAACAAATTAATTGAGACTTTACAATGATTAATTTGCAAATCTACATCAATAATTAATTGAACAATAATCTTTATATAACTAATGATGAATCTATTTAGAAAAACTAGTGTAATCAATCTATTTTTTTTATCATTGGTTTTTTTATATCTTTTTATCTTTATCTTCTTCTATTACTTTTTACAATATTATTTTATTTGACCAACTCCTTTTATATAGTTTTTATAAGAACTAATTTGCCAATAATTAATTTCGTGTTCACTGGGAGACGACTTTGGTTTACTTTATCCTTTCTATTTTGTTGGTTACTTTTCTAACAATACTGAAGTTATTATAGATAACTAGTATTAATTTGATTGCGTCAACGACAACGTTATCACCTAGACTCCAATGTACAGAAAAGTTAAAACTCCAAGAGTGGGCGTTGTTCCAATGTGAATAATAATGAAAAATCAAGAAAAAGGGTTCTGAAAACACACTAAAACCCTAAACTCGTGGTCACATCACTCTACAACTCACTAGTTACAAAACTACAACTCTCAACTTCAAAATTATAAGGTTGCCACCAGGCTAAAATGAAGGCTAGCCCATCACTAATGCTGACATGGAAAAAAGGGTTTATGTGGTGCAACTGATGTGACACAAATGTGGCACTCCTCTCTTCAACCTAAGATTAATGTCCAAGCCCAAAAATGATTCACAACAAAACCTAAAAATAATTAAGCAACAAAAATTAGTCCAAGTAAATTCAAGTTAATTAAAATATGAATTATCGGCCCAATGAATCCCAATAAATGAAAAGGCACTAACAATAAACAATTAAACACCAAAAATTCCTCAAGATGGGTACAAAAAGCTAACAAAATAGGGGAAAATAGTGGCTCATCAAACTCCCACACACTTAATCTTTTGCACTCTTAGGAAAAATTATGAAGCAAGACAAGGCCACCAAAGAGGGACATGCACGAGACACAAATAAATAAACACAAAGTTGACAAATGGAACACATCCAACACACAAGGATTCAAAGCAGCAAGATATCTATGAACATCATCCAAGCAGTTCAAAACAAGTCAAGTCACTCAAATCAACTCAAAAGGTGAATTGTAAGCAACAAAACCTCACATAGTATGCGTTGTATAACTCAAGTGTCCATGCTACTATTTACCCTTAAAGCACAAATGAAAAGAAAAGCATCATATAGAATTGGAGAGCCTTTAAAATTAACAACTCAAAACCACATGCACATAGGGATCAAAAGGACTTTTGAAGGTTGTAATGAGGCTGAGGACAATGTGTGGAATGTATGGATAAAAAGCTAAGAAGCATAGGAAATAGAGGAGTAATGGGGAATAAATTAAGTGTGAGAGCAATCCCAAACTTCTACATTTCTGATTCCAATCCTCTCACAATGGCCAAACCCATATTCTTTTTCTTTTCTTTTTCTATTTTTTTTATTATTTTTCATTTTTGTAATTCAAAAGAACTTCCAAGGCCAATATACAAAAATGAATAATCCGAGAACCAACACAAATTTTCACACCCCCACACTTGGTTGAACATCCACTCCCAAAAAATTCCAAAGCTCCAAAATTTGCTAAGGTAGGATCAGTCGTGGTTTTTCAGGCTAAGGGCTTGTAATGAGCTATAAGACAATGAAATAAGGTAAACAGGCTCAAAGGGGCTTCAAAGGGAACATTTCAAGGTAGGCTCATTTGGATAAAGGCTCATTAGAACAAAATTGCCTAAATCATCAACAAACATGCATGCGAATCAACAAGTATCACGAAGAGTCAAGGCAAGGCCACTGTGCAAGGATTCTAAGTTACAACAAAAAGGCCAAGCCACTTAGACCTAAGCTTACCACCCATGAGACCAAGCCTAGGGTTATACAACAACACTTTGTCTCCAACCAAAAACTCCTTTCTAGTTATCAAGTTGTCGTGGAATTTCTATGTTTTATCCTTATAGAACTTGGAATCACTATCACACTTCACATACGACATACACCACACAGAACATATATTACATAACACAAAACGACACTTAATTTAACTTTGACGACAACATTTGTCCCGAAAACGTTGCCAAATTTGATCATTATCATACTCGAACAAATAAATAGTTAAATATAGTACTTAGGAGTTAACCTAAAGTCATCTCCTATTTACAAATGCTCCATCAAAGGTTCCAACTACAACATGGTGGGGAGGGGGATTTTTGGCAGATTCACAAAAATATCGAAACAATTTTAAAAATGCAATTCAACATATTAAATTAAGGTTAAAATACCTTTTTGCTTCCAATTTTTGACAAGTTTTGTCAAATAAGTCCTAATTTTGGTGTTTTGTTCAAATAGGTTACAATTTTCTTCAATTTTGTTCAATTAGGTTCTTTTTTGCTAATACCGTTTAAATCATTAACAACCATTAAGAGTGACTGCTACGTGTTACTTCGTGGTTTTTTTTAGTTGAACTCATCAGAATATTACCACTAAGTAATATGAACGACATGACATTCTCTCATAGGTAAGCAATATACCTTTAATGCGCACCAACGCCTCTTCAAAAAGTCCTTTCCCTTGCTTTCCATAGAATTTCTAGCAACAACTCCACCCGCTCGACAAAGCCTTGGGTGGAGCACTCTTGCTAAGCTCATCTAAAGACTTACAAAGGAACGAAACCCCTTTACCCTGACTCGACAAAGTCCTTTAGGTAAAGAAACCATCATGGCTTTACAACTATCAAAGAGTTCATACTGTCTCAATACATATGCACACACATTAGTGCTATACCTCATCACATCATACCATCCCATACATAGTACATATAGTTCACATAATCACATAAGTGTACAAACATTCATCATACCATGACATACAAGCATAACAAAATAGTATTCATCCCAAATGAGTGAGTGCCAACACTTAAGTACTTGCAATGCCATACAGCCAAACACAACACAACCATAATTCTTACACCAAAATTCCTAAGAAAATTTATCTTCACTAAACGAAAAATACTACAGTAATGTGTGACATATTTCTCAAACTACAGACCTCTAATCGACGACCCAAATGCTCAAACCAAAGAAAATAGCATGTTAGACCAACTCTCCGAATTTGAGCTCACTCCCACGGTTAACAAGTCAGGAAAATCAATTTTATTAAAATTGCACAAATAAAAAAAATGTAGGCGCCCAGCGACATGGGCACTCACCCAACGAGAATTAAATACCAAAAAAATATGAAAATCAGCATTTTCTGCACAAGATACCAATTTCAATATGCCAAGCATTCCAAATTTTCATAGAACAAAGCTACCAAACATTATGTTATCATTTTACATAACTTTCGAAACCATTCACACATCCAATAATTTGTATAACAATTCTCTCAACTAGAAAAATACACAACCTTCACCAATTCTTAAAAACAGAAGAAAATAATAATACACTTGTAATCGAAGTAAAACTGAACACACTCAACCCATCTCCATTCCATAACCTTTCACCCAATATAACATAATTTATCAAATTAAACACTAATTGATGTTCTATTCAACCCAATTATCCACAACAATTCACTAATTCCTCAATTGATTTTTAACACCAATTCCATTAATCACATACTTATTATTATGATTCATCCACAACTGATTTTAAAACATCACAACAAAATTAATTAACTTTATCATTTGAATTAATTAACATACACACCATCAAAATATAATTGATTATCATCCAATTTTGACACCATAAAAATCATCACTTACATGTTTAAGAAATCCCATTTTTTTAAACTCACTAACCACCGAACCAGATATTGTCCCATAAAAAGAACATCAGTTTTTTTCTATATAAACACTGGTAATTAAACCTACAACTTGCCATTATATGTTTCTACCCCAATTAAACTATCCCTCAATTAATATTACCAAAACTCAATCCATCAATCACAATTGCTAAAAACATAGCCGCACCACCAACCACCATTTCTAAAATTCTTTAAACTTCATATACTATATTAAACCTATCATTATGTATAGAAAAAAAAAGCTACAATTATTGCTACGAAACTAGATCTTCAACTTTGATCCATAATGAAACCAAAATCAAAACTCACTTATACTATATGTCTATTATATAATATGTATCCATTACTAACAAAAATCAATCATCATTTCTAACATCACATCACAATACTTTAATAACCAATAGGAAACCAAACCCGACAGTTGCTACCAATTAATAAAATATTATTGGTATAACATCTACATAATAATTTTGACATTTTATTATACATACTAGACACTAGGATTCGCACCGTAAAAAAATAAAAATCACACTACTCTTCCAAGTCTACACCAAGAATTTAATAATCTTAAAATTTTGAGATATATTTAGTCAAAGAAACTAAAAACAATGTTAAAAGCCTCTTCCAATTCAGCGGGCAATACACCCATGAATCCAATAGAACACGTCGTTAAATTCATTGAACACAACCCGTAAAAATCCCCAAAATCCCAATATTTTTCTCAGTCAAACATATGTTGACATTACAAGATAAAAATACAATCACATATTCACATAGACGATACCAAGTTAGATCCCTTTACTTGGAATTCTCTCAGTCCAACGTTGCCTCCACAAATTTCTACAGTTCCTCTTTTTTTCCCTCCCAACTTATGTTTTCTTCCTCTCTCCCAAGCCCCAAATTCCAATTTTTAACAAAAATGAAAATTAAAATAAATATATAACATCTTATACTAATACACCACTTTACCCTTTATGCTCTAGCCTGGATTTGAACTCGCAACCCCTATGACTCAAGCAACACTCCAAACCATATCAACCATTGAAACTTTCTTGTCATTCCACACGCATAGAAAAATTACAATACATCCACACACCCAATGCATTCAAGAAAATACACAAATAAATTCTAAACATGACATATTAAAGGCTAAGTTGTTTTTAGATAGGTCACCTTCAAGCATACACCAAGGCACTGCTAAGTAATTAGGAAATAATATGTAAAAATATTTGTTCTAAACGCACACATAAGGAATCAAACCCATGATCATCAATCCCTTGATAAGGCTTTAACCAACTATGCTACTCCCCACCTTTGTTTATAACCTTGCATATCAATTCAATTAATATTACTCGCCTCCAATTATCCCTTAGAATTATAATTATTTTCCTGGGTCTTACATTGTATGTCATGGTAAGATGAATGCTTGTACACTTATATGATTATGTGAAATATATGTACATATGTATGGGATGGTATGATGTGATGAGGTGTGGCATGAATGAGTGTGCATATGTATTGAGAAAGTATGAACTCTCTGATAGTTGTAAAGCCAAGATGGTTTCTTTACCCAACGGGCTTTGTCAAGTCAGGGTAAAGGGGTTTCGTTCCTTTGTAAGTCTTTAGCATGAGCTTAGCAATAGTGCTCCACCCAAGGCTTTGTGGAGCGTGTGGAGTTGTTGCTAGTAAGTCTATGGAAAGTAGGGGAAGGGACTTTTCCTAGAGCCGTTGATGTGCAGGAAATGTATATTAGTTAGTTATGAGAGAATATCATATCGTTAATATTACTTGATGTTAATATTCTAATGAGTTCAAGTTGTGGTGTTGAGAACATGTGTTGGTGGATTTTTTGTTATGAATAAGTTATGTTACATTATAATATGCTGCGTGAGTACACGTTAATATGCCTGTTATTTAATGTGATACATGGTTAGCTTACCCTTGCATGTTTGTGGATGTGGTTTCCACCTACGATGATTGTATGACTTGCGTTATACGGGAGTAGATGTTGATGCAAATACTACTGGAGAAGCTTAGCTGTGAGGAGTTCGTGGGGAAGCTTTAGGAAGTTTTATTTTTACCTTTAAAAAGGTTCTTTTGAAATAAAATGTAATAGTGTAGTGGTTTCGAGTTTTCACTTGAAGGATTTGATATTAAACGTCATCGAATGATTTAAGTTAATTGATTACATGAACCATGTTTTCATCTTGATGAATAAAGAGGTTTGGATGAATATTTTATCAGGTGTTGTTTGAGATAGAAAAAAAAATTGCAAAAATTCCTATCTTATATGATGGTTTCAAAGGTTATGCTTCATGTTTTACATGAAAAAATATCTTACACTTGATAAACTAGATGCAACTCTGTTATTGAGTGAACCAATATATAAAAATCATTGTGTGATCTTTGCTCCTTTATCTTGTTCTTCATTTAATCTCTAGAAAACTCATTAAGTAAATCTTTGTGTGGTGTGCAATTGTTTCTACATTATCTGATAATAATACTAAGTTGAATATATCAATTGGAAAAAATCTTGTATATTAATGCATGTTATTTGAGTGAGTTTGGTCGTTTTTGCATTTATGCATAATTTCCTAGAATATCAGTTGATTGATTCTATATATCAAAGTATTGAATCATATTAGATGAATAGATTAATCTGTTGTTTCTATTTTTAATTGATTGAAAGTGTACAATTTTGTAGTAATTACATTATGATTTTGTGGGTGGTCTAATTCAATCAAAAAGTGTTCTAAGAAGTTAAAAGTAATCAAATTTTTCAAAAGGACAATTCAACCCTACCCTTCTTTGCTAATTACCCATTTCATTACTTACAATTGGCATTTAGAGCAAGGTTCTTGAAATGTATTCAAGTTTATTCAAAAAATGACTAAAAACAATTTTGCAGAAGATTTTTGAAATGACTAAAAACAAACTTCCTTTTGCAGAAGATTCCTTTATTCACAGACACCTACATTTATTGGTGTTAACTACCAATTTTGGAAAATTCGAATGAAAATTTTCATTGAATCAATTGATCAAGGTATATGGGATACAATTATGAATGGAGGATACAATCCTAAACATTTTGTTGGTAACAAGCAGGTTGACAAGCCATGGAATCAATGGATAGAGGAGTAAAGAAAGTGTGCACAATTTGATTGTTCTACAAAGAACATTCTCATCTATTCATTGAACATGGATTAGTTTTTTAGAGTCTCTCAATGCAAAAGTGCAAAAGACATGTGGGATGTGCTTGAAGTCACTCATAAGAGAACATATGATGTGAAGAGAGTAAGGAAGCATGCCTTGATATAGGAATATGAGTTGTTCAAGATTCAACGAGGATAACCAATTGTTGAACTGCAAAAGAGATTCACATATATTGTCAACCACCTTAGAGGCTTGGGAAAATAGTTTGATAAAGAAGAGCTAAATATCAAAGTTCTAAAGTTTCTTGATAGAAGTTGGCAACTGATAACGCTGTCGTGAAGCGATCAAATTACCACTACTTAATTATAGCAACTTCAGTATTGCCAAGTTAGTAGTACTAAAACTAGATAAGGTTACACTAACCCTGAGTCGTATCCCAACGAATATGGAATTGATTTTAATTATCCGACTCTAATAAAAATCTATCTTAATGCAATTAAAACTATATGATGATATGCAAATATGGAGAATAATTTGATAATGAAACAACAAATTAATAAAAGACTTTGAAACAATTATAGGAAAACAGGTTAATTTCACTACTTTCAAAATAGATTCTTCATCGGTCATCTATAGATTATTGTTCAGTTAACTTTTGTTTTTGACTTCAAATTAATTAAAGTAAATTCTTAATTAATTTATTGGCATTCTCACTATTAACCAAAGTAAATTCTCAATCAAAAGCAAGAACTTTGTAGACTAATCATAATAAATTTAACCAAAGTACATTCTCAATTAAATAATACTATGCCTAATCATGTCCATTCTTTTACCTCTAAAATCAGGCAAAAAACTAATTAACCAAAGTATATTCTTGATTAATTCTAGTTAAATTTTTCACCTCTAATCAAAGTACATTCTCAATTGTTGGTAAGAATCTATTTGATCATATGAAAGTTTTTAAATTTAATCAAATTACGTTCTCAATTAAAGTTAAAAACCCTTGAACTCATGTGATCATCATGCATGTAGATTAAAACATCTAACTAATTACCTATGATGTAAAAACCATTATTTCTCACGTGATTCAGAGATAAAAGACATAGATGAACCAAAATCAAAACAACAATCAAAAGAACAAAAACATTATTTTAATTTAACCACATAATCCATAATGAAATTACAGTGGAACCAACATGAGAAAGCTTAACCCTCCATGGATTGGATGGAATACATGATAAATGATGGATGAAACAAAAATATAAAAAGGATGGAAAGAACTCGGGAGTTGCTAAGTTTCTTTCTTTTGCTCCCTTGGGTCTCTTTATATAGGCTTTGATTGGACTTGGATCTTATCTTTCTGTTGCTGAAATCTTTTATCTTTTGATATAATATCTTTCAAATAATTAACAGATTTTATCAGTTTCTAAAATATTTGGAAGATTTTCCCTATTGATAAATTGAGAATATACTGAAGATAATTAATTAAAGATCTTTGATTAATTATTCAACAACTTAATTTTTGTCTAATTTCTAATTCTGCACCTCTTGTTTGACCATTTGACAACTTTGACCAGAATTTGCCCAAGATTGAATGCTTTGACAAGTTTTTGACCCATTATTGGCCCCATAAGAGGCTGATATGTTGCATCCTTTCTTTCTCTCCCTTAGAGTTTGTTGCCGCAATAGGTGCTTGCTGCATTAGGGTTTCAGAGTCGTTGATGATTGTTAGTTCACGATGGAGGTTGTTGTAGTGGAGTTGTTGTTGCCATGCTTCGATGATGACATGTTCATGGTTTTTGATGAAACTACTAGTGGCGCGATCTGGTGCGTGCTTATAGAGGATGAACTCGCAATCTTGTGTTTTAGATCTGGCTTTGGTTTTGTAGGTGACGCTCGTGGTGGAGAAGTTCTAGCTCAGGCATTGTCTCGAGGATGCTAGTGATGGTTGACAAATCTACATTGGTTGAATACGATGTAAGTTTCGCGAGGAAGGTGATGTTGCATGGTGGAAGAAGGTTGCATAATTGAGGAATGTCTAGCAGCATTGTAGGCGCTGATTCGAAGGCTTGATATGTGGTGCTTTTCCATGGTTGACTGCCTTGATGGTGGTGGAGCGTAATGGCGGTAAAAACTTGGTGAAGATGGAAGCTAGGGTTTCTGATGTGGGAGAAGGTTGAAGATGATGACGTGGCATTCTGTTAATCGCTCGTATATTTAGTGGTAGATAGATGACATGGCCTATTTTGGTTGGGAAGTTTAATGAGTGGAAGATGGCCACATGACATGATTTGGTTAAGTGAAGTTTAAATGGTAAGAGGAGGTGAAAGTTAGTAGAAATAGGGGGTGTAGCCAGAATTTGTATGGGCTATTTGAAAATGGTGGTGTATATGTAAAAACCAAGGGTACATTTAGTTCCTGAATTATTTCTTTCGAAAATTTATCGATTTTGGACTTATTTTACAACTTTGAACATTTCAAATCCTCACTTTTAATGACCCAAATTTGTCAACACCCAATTTTATCCGGGTAAATGCATTTGTTTTGTGAAAATAATAAAAATAATAATAATAAATAATAAAATAAAATAAAATAAAAAATATGTTTGATTGATGGTAAGTTTTTTTACTTTAATTCTACCACGGGAAAAAAAGAAAAAAAAAAGAAGAAAAAAATAAGAGAAGGAAGAATCTAATTCATTTTTAATTATCACATACTTTTCATTTTCACCCCCACTGTTTGCTATTTACACTCTTCACATGACATGTCAGAAAAGTACGTTTCATAATTTCTATTTTTAGAGAAGGCATAATATTAGGAGCAATATTTTTTATAATAATTTGAATAAATATCTTGCATTTACACTTATGTGATGTGTCTCTTTGCGTTGTTAGTCTAGGAAGGTATTATTTTGATTAGAAGCAAATATTCTCTATAATAATGCTTATGGAGAATGGTAAGATTTTAATAGTTAGAAGAAAATATTCCTGGTAATAATTAGAATCAATTATATGAATAATATGTTATGATTTGATCACGATCTTTATGTGATGGAAGTTATGATTATAGTAATTACAGGCAATATTTTGTTAATAATTATAATCAATATCGTGGATATTATGCGACTATTTAATTTGTATAATATGTTTCATCAAGACCAATTCCTTCCTCATATATTTTATTATAATTAAAGACTAGGATCTCAGTGGTACCCCAAGGTGCCTATATAAGCACAATAACTTCTCCCATGTAGGACACAGAAAAAAGAATTCGAAAAAACCCTCTCTTTCTTTTATTATAGAGCACACACAAAAGGGGTCACCTTAAGGTAAATTTTCTTTGTTCCTAATGCTTTTCATGATTCTCTTATAACATCAAATATATGATCGTTTGAATTGTTGTATAATTAAATGTGTTTGAGGTTCTCATGTTAGATGATTTTGGATTTGTCATTGATGTGTTCAACCTTTCTCTTTCCCTTTATTTTTATCTTCGTAATTAGAAAGGTGTTTTTTTCGTAGGCTTTAATTCTCTAAAAATAATAATAATAATAATAATAATAATAATAATAATAAATAAATAAATAAAGTAAAAAATTATATTTTCTTTTATATAAGTTTTGAATGTTATGTCAGGTCTCGGACTTGCTTGATAATCAAAACACCCATTCGTAGGCTTTTAATTCTTTTTTTTTAATTAATAATAATAAAAATAAAAAATTATAAAATCATTTTTAAATGTCATGTCAAATCCTTGATTTGCTTGATAACTAAATCTTTTATCATGTAGAATCTCGGGTTCTCTGGATATTAATAAATATATATATATATATAGATATATATGTATATATATATATATATATATACATATTATATATATATATACACACACATATATATATATATATATATATATATATATATATATATATATATATATATATATATATATATATATATATAATA
>Ga0214544_1008271_pt1 | contig 17464 bp, 7 predicted proteins | sample CNSS3metaG_FD_160074 | JGI IMG/M metagenome (GOLD analysis project Ga0214544, IMG submission 160074) | Root nodule microbial communities from cowpea collected in UCLA plant growth center, Los Angeles, California, USA - CNSS3 | ecosystem: Host-associated > Plants > Roots > Nodule | place: USA...
ATATATATATATATATATATATATATATATATATATATATATATATATATATATATATATATATATATATATATATATATTGCCAAACAAATGTGTGATCACAGTTACAAAAGTACTTTAAATACTAAAAATGACTTTCATATGTCCTACTTTTACCTTATACACTTTATGGTCCTGTGAAGTTATGGAATGGTTAACGCATTGGGGAATCAAACCCCACTTTCACCAATTTTAGTGAAGTTATTTCTCAACTTTTCATCATTTATTTTAATTTTAGTGAATCAAACCAAGGCATTGTAATCCTATTATCAAAGGTTTTCTCAATAAATGATGAGTTTTTATATTTTATAGAGGAATTACATGATTTTAGTTAGACAATCATAAGAAATTTGATATAATTCTTAATTTAAAATCTTAACATAAAAACTTTATTAGTCTTTCATCTTATACGGTATGATGTATAATTTTATCATTTTTATTTCATGTGATACTTAAACTCACACTTAAATTATTCTAAAAAATAAATAATGTTATTACAAAGTTGGATAAATTTATAAAATCTTATTACTTGATGTATTTTAACTTTTTAAATGTTTGATTTTAAATTTCAGTATCCAGTCTCAAAGATATTTACAATAAAATTTTCGACACTCAAGTTAATTCTTAAATGTGAAGATATTGTTTTCAAAGAGGTAATTTAATTTAGAACAATAACTAATACTTTTATCTTGAGACTCACCTATTTATACATGTACCATTAAAAAAGATATAAACATGAGTTAATAAGGATTTAGTACTTCCTTTCTTCGTAGAGTTGTTTAATTACATGTGTTCTAATGTTAATGGTACATTGATGAGATTTTCTATGTTTTAATGATAATGTTACACCGATGAGATTGTTTATGTGTGTTGGTTGTCATTGTTGAAAACTCTACCTATCTTGCCATGTATTATGGGAAAGCTAAAATAATTAGGATATTTTCTTAAATTCTCTTAACTAACATTAATTGGATTAAATTCATATAATGACTTAAAATTTTGTGTTGAGTTCGATAAATTAAGGGATGTAAATGTTAAGGAATCGAATATAATCTGTTAGGTTTTACAGAGGAGGTTTCACTGGGGAGAACAACACCAATGAGATCTGAGCCTAACCACATAAGACACTGACACCACTCTCAACCAAAAACCTTAAGGCAATGGGTTTATGGGCCTTGATCCTTATATGGTGCTCTACTTTCTCAATTCTGGTCAATGTGGGACTTAGACTCACACTTGGATTTCTAACCATCTCCCCCTCCAGCGGAAGCATTCCAACCACGAGTACTCATTTTCTGCCCTTTTCTGTACCGCCGTTATTCTTAACGGGTCACGTTTTACCTGGAACCCTTACCTGGGACCCTTGCCAGGAAGACTTTCGATACTAGGACCATACTGCACTCGTCTGAGCCGGTTTTTAACCATCGGCTCTGATACCACTTGTCAGGTTTTACAGAGGAGGTTTCACTGGGAGAACAACACCAATGAGATCTGAGCCTAACCACATAAGACACTGACACCACTCTCAACCCAAAACATTAAAGCAATGGAAATTTGATATTCATTCAATAGACTTATTATATTACACTTGAAATAATAGTATTAGAAACCTAATGCTTGTTGACCATTATTTCTCAAGTATTGCATGATGCATTTCATTATTATAAACTGTTTAGTGGTAAAATTTCTTATCATATTTTTTTCTCTCTTTTAAGTCTTTATTTTATTATTTCATAAATATTCTAATTGAAATTTACGTGTTAAAAGTGGAGAAAGACCACATTAATATTGAGATCATTATCACCTCACGCTTTGTTCTCTATAGTACTTAATCACTTATTGCAAGAGATTTTAGTTTCAAATTGAAGTAAGATATCATCATGTGTTGATTATATGGATTAGCAGCTCAACACGCAATAACTACCATTGCTTTTCTCTATTCATTTTTTCATGTTCACTACTCTTAATCACTACTCTTAATCAGTAGTAAATTTACATTTATAATAAACAATTTGACCAATAAATTCATCACATTTATTCTAATCTTAATTTCATCTAAACACCAAAATATAATTATTAATTACTATATCGTGTCACTAAACTTTACCTAATTCCATTCAAAAGCTCAAATCATATATATATATATATAAGTTGGCACTTGTTGTGCGGAGGATGGTGACGTAAATTTGCACAAATTTGTCGTTAATTTTCCAAAATGTTGTGTTTCTTTGATGCTACAAAGTATACGTTTAATTCTTGTATCAGTGTTCGTAGTTTGGTTTGATAAAAATAAGATGTACAACATGGATGATTCACTTCTGAAAACATTCTTTCTAGAAACTCTTCGGATTTTGTTTTGGACATTATTCAGGTAATTTCAAACACATTATCAGTTATTTTGAACTCAACAAAGTATTTAACTATAGAGAGTTTTTCTTAAAAAAAGAAGAAGACAAATATGGAAACTTCCATAAGCACGGAATTGATATTGCTTTTGCTTTAGTTCTATGCTTATTTTTGATGTACTAGTTACATGCTCTTTTTATCTAGTTTGTTGCTTTGTTTGTAGCTTCCTTCTAGGAAGGAAATTTCTGTAGAAAATGTCTGGACAATGACATTTACCTCTTTACAAGAAAAATGAAGGAGTTATTTCAATTAATTTGATAAACTAAACCTTTTTAGTACATTATCATTTCCCTTCTTGTGAGTTTATTCATCAACCTACCTAAATTTCACTAACTGATAAACATGCCCAGATTAAGGGGTTTTTCTTTTAAAATAAAGAACAATTTTGATCAAATTTTGATATTAATTGGAGTTTTCTTTGACCATTTTAAACACACAATTCAAGAATCAATATAGTATATTTTAAATAAACAAGTTATTTATATATTGTCCAAATCTCAACCCAAATCATTGATATACAACACCCATATAAACATTTCTTAATTTTCTTTATAATAATTACTGGTTTTACATTTATAATTAATTTTTATTAAAAGGATGTAAAGAAAAAATATTTCATATCTTGAAGTAAAATGGAGTGAGTAGTTAAGAAGAAGGAAGGAAAAATGATGATGTGTGGTTTTTGTTTCACAAACCATTGAGTGAGAAGGAGACAAAACACTAATATGGCCGGCACACTTGAAAGAACAAAGTCCCATGTTGTGTGAAACAAGAAACGCGCGTGAACTCAATCCAAATCCATCCTTAATAAATAAAAAAAGAGAAGAAAAAAGTGCACAAGGAAGAAAGAGGACATTTGTCCTAACCATTGTGAATTGATCTTCTTGGACCAAACTCTCAACCGCCTGAACTATCTTCCCAACCTCATCTTTCTCTCATCTTCAAACAAAAATCTTTGCTTTCTCAAATTTTCACCATTTTTCTTTCTCGATTCTTCGCCCTTTCTCTGAAAAAGAGAGAGAAAATCATGGTCCAGTTTTGAAGGTGGTAAAACACAGAAATAAAACATGGGTTCTGCTTCAAGAGTTGGCAGTAGCAGCTACGATTACTCCTTCAAGGTTCTTTTGATCGGAGATTCCGCTGTTGGCAAGAGTAGTCTTCTCCTCAGCTTCATCTCCAATTCTAACAACTCTATCCATGATCTCTCCCCCACCATTGGTACTGTCTTTCTTTTGTTTCTGTTCTGTGAATTTGGTTACTTTTTGCTTTCTTGCTTCCGATAATGGAACAAGGTGGCACAGGATCGTGCTTTGTTCTTGCAAATTCAACACCTTTATCAAGACTTCCGTCAAACAATGATGAGGGTCTCTTTGTTGAAAAGTTTTCATTTAAAGTGCCATGCATTCTTGTGGAAAGTGTTTACGGAGTCAAGTCAGCTTTCTTTCAGTTTTCAGATATATTTTGTGGACCTTTTTGGTGGTTTATATTTTACTCTAATTTGTGGTTCCTTTTTATTTTTTATATTCGTATCTTCTTGTTGGACCATTTGCCAATTTTTGATTCTGTGGATTTGGACTGACTTGTGCCGGAGAAAAACTTTGTTAATCCATTTTGCGAACAACTTTTCTGAATTGTGAAAACAAATCTCTTATATGGTCTGCCCAGAATTGAAATTGGACTTGGTCATGTCTTTGAGAGGGTCTGATTTGTTTTTAACCCATTCTGGGAACATCTTTTCTCACAAGGTGTGCAAGATTTTATTTTCATTACATTTCAAGATTCTGTGATTCACGATTTTGTGAGGGAAATTTTCTTCCCAAAATCTTGAAAAACAATGTGGCATTTTTTTTTATTATTACAAAAAGTGGTATCAATTACATACTGAACTGTTGGTTCTTGAATCATTTAAGGTGTGGATTTCAAGATAAAGTTTTTCACAGTTGCTGGTAAGAGATTGAAGCTCACTATTTGGGACACAGGTAACAGATTTATAGTTTTCAATCATATTTTTTGCGGAGGATTTTCCTTTTACTACCCCAGTTTTCTACTCACTGTGAACATTGTTGTAATGATAATATTGGTTATCACGTGGTTAAGAATTAGATCCTCAAGTTTGTGTTATTGAAACCTTGCAAGGGTGAGTTGTTGCCAACGGATTATAACTTTTATTCATTGTTTGCAGCTGGTCAAGAGAGGTTTGGAACAGTAATAAGTTCTTATTACAGAGGTGCACATGGAATCATTCTTGGTATTCTATCTATATCTATGTTCTTGAAAATAATGCTTGTACTTGCATGAATATTTGCTGCTAGTTATGCTTTTTAAGATTTTGCCTTTAGTGTCTGCATAACCTTTTCTTTTTTCCTTCTATTTTCTTTTTAGTCTATGATGTGACACGACGCGAGACATTTACAAATCTCATCGATATATGGGCAAAAGAAGTTGAGCTTTATTCTACTAATCATGACAGCATCAAAATTCTTGTTGGCAATAAAGTGGATAAGGTAAAAGACTGAAACCATAGAGCTTATGCTATCTTTTTTCTCATACTATCTGATTTAGAAGTAATAGTTTGTTTTGGAATTGGAATAGAACTTCAATTTGTTCCTGAGTATTATTCTCTTGCATTTCATTGTTTGGATTTTGAAGACTGAGTTGTGTTATTTTTCAGGAGAGTGAAAGAGCTGTAAGCAAAGAAGAGGGAATGGCTCTTGCACAGCAACATAGATGCTTGTTCCTAGAATGTAGTGCTAAAACTAGAGAAAATGTTCAGCAATGCTTTAATGATCTCTCATTGAAGGTATATATATAATCATATCTGATATTGAATCTCTTTCTCTCTGTTCTTCATGTAATTCCTTAAACTTTTAACAACTTGTGACTTGCTAAATTCTTTGTTCTTATTCCATTTAACATTTGCAGATATTAGATGTGCCAGGTTTAAGGGAAAAAGGGTCTCTTGCAGTGAGAAGGCAAAATCAAAAACACCTGTATGAGACATCTCAAAGAGGTGGATGCTGTTCTTAGTAAATATGCAGCACCATGAATGTTTGATAGATTTTTCAATAGGGATACTATAGTTACTAGCAGGTTTTTTGTATCATATCAATTGTCACATTCAGATAGTTTGGATGATCACATGCTCCATTTTATTTCTTTCATAACTTTCACAAGAGGATGCTTGAGATGGATTGCCTTCTCATTATGTTTTGGCCTCTGTAGAACAAATTATATGGTAGCCAAGATGATCACTGAGCTTTTCAATATATTGTGTCTTTTTTTTTACTTTTCTGTTATAAATGTTTGGAAACACCTATGCTATTGTACATCTAGTGTAAATATATCTTCTTCTGTGAATGTACTAGGATTGGTTTGAGATTTGGTTAGGTTAGGTTGGGATATTCAGCAAAATTACGTGTATTTTTTATTTGGATGAGAACATGTTTTGTATTAATATCGTATCATATATTTGCATTTGCATTCAAACCTCAAAAAGCATTGATAATTGATGTCTTGGTTTATTCTACAATTTCTTCTTAATAGCTTTTACTTCTTGTCAAGTGAAAGTGTTATCATGGCATAGTATGAAATTAATCGAAGGCTTTTTCTTTATGCACCAATATAATTCCTAACTGCACTATCATTTTACCCTTCGTAAAGTGACTTCTTCTGGATTACTTGTTCTGGAAATCAGAACATGACTTCTGGAATTTCTGAAATATGATTTTTGGAATAGGATTTCTGTAACAAAACTTTTTGGAACATGCTTTTTGAAATAGATAAAATGTATTTTAAAATGAGTTTTCTTAAATAAAATTTATAGAATAAGTTTTTCAAAATATGAATGATTCCTTGTGGAATGAGCTTTATGGAACAAATTTGTGTTTAAAAAATTATACTATAATTTTTATTTTTTGACTTTTATTATTCACTTTTTCACGTGTGGATTAGTATGAGTCATTGATTTATGTGATACATTAATCAATGATTCATATTAAATTTATTAAATTATTAAATTATGTCAAAAAATAAGAAATGAAAGTAAAAAAAAATAAAAATCATGGTATCATTGTCCTGTATGTTTTTCTTTCTCCTCTGGAAGAGTATAACAATGATGGAGAACGAAGGTACACTTGGAGGCAACGACAACACTGATGTGGTGCAACAAGGAAGGTATTTAATCTTTTTGCTATTTATACGGGGTGCAAGTAGTAATAATTGGGTGTAGAAAGAAAAACTCTCGTGTTGAATTGGGCCATTGAGAGATAGGGAGCCGAATCCAAATCCCTTGAAATGGTGTTGTTCCTCAAATTATAAAAATAATAATTAATATTTTGTACCCAATTTTTAACCTTAGTTTTTCTTTTACAAAGTATGTTTTCACTATAAAGGAATAAAATACTTAACATTAGTTAGAAAAATATGTTTGTTGGTAGTTTAGTTTATCTAAATTGTAAAATGTATAATGATGAATATATATAATAAAATGAGATGACATATATTAATAGCGTTAATACTATTTTAATTAATAATTTTTTGAAAGCACTTTCATTAATAACTAAAAGACCTCTAATTTTTTTTTTCTGCTAATTTATTTCAATTTTTAGTTTTATTATGTGACATTTTTACTTTCTTGCCTATAAGTTAATTAGTTTCTTTTGGACAGGATTCAAACCCTACCACTTGTGATCTCATATGTATAAAAGAAAAATCAGGTAGAAACATATTTAATTTATAACTATTGGAGAAAACTATCAATGAAGATGATACATCAATAAAAAATGTAAACAAAAAGAATAAGACGTGAAGACGTTGAAATGTTATCACTTTACGTGCACGTTGGGATGTTATGATACGTACTATCTTTTTGTATTTAGTAACATATCAAATATGTATTTAGTTTTTGTTTGGATAGGGATATAGGTTTTTGAACCACTATTCCACTCAACTTCCACTCCTACTTTATCCAAAACATCCCTTCTAACACTATTCTTCTACTGAAATTTATCAGTAGTTACACAATTATGTAAGAGAAAAAAAAATTATGATAAAAAATAAAACAATACCGTGCTTTTAATACATTTTAATTAATAATATAGAGTATGTTACGAGATATTATAAATTTAACAACCCAAACCAAACTGTAAAGTATATTTAGATTATAATTGTATTTTCAAATATATACATTAATACATTATGTACACATACATAAATATATAAACTATCTTGGTAAAAATACGATCACAATAAACAAATGGATGAGCTAACGTTTTAACTAAATGTATAACATGAATAATTTAAAGAAATATTTATTAAACATTTACATCATAAGAAATTGAATGGTTTTAAAGATCTGATATAAAGTTCGGACATTAGTAAATTAGTAAATTTTCAACATTAATGTTTTTTTTTTAATGAAAAGACATATTTGGCCGGCTGTTATATTTGAAATTAACAGAACCTCTCGGACTTTTCTTCCTTTCATGTTTAGCAGTTGATAAGTTCAAAGCTATTTAAACTGTTAGGGTGTTGTTCTTGAAAGCCAACACATCCAAAGCAAGAGACTGTGGTGGCATTTCAATGGCTTCAGGTTTTGTTGCTCCTCAACTCAAACTTGCTATATGTGCAATTCTGGTGCTACCATTCTTAGTCACAACAGCCACTGCTGCTGATATATTCCTTGATTGGCACGTTTCCACCGACTTCAATTTAAAGCCTGTTTCTTCTGATCAACCAGTGAGGATTATAAATAACTTTCACCTATTCATATTTTTTATTTGTCTTAGCCATGCATTGTTCAGTAATACTATTGTTCATATATTTTGCAGGTAATAACAATCAATGGCATGTTCCCGGGACCCCTTATAAACGCAACAACAAATGATTATATTCATGTCAATGTTTTCAATGGTTTAGATGATCCCTTGCTGTTTACGTGGTATTCTATACACACTTAAAAAAACATATTTAACTCGATAATCAATTGTTCTTACTAATTACCATTTCCAAGGTTCATATATTTTCATTTTGGTGTAGGAATGGCATACACCAAAGGTTAGATTCATGGCAAGATGGAGTTTCTGGCACAAACTGCCCCATTCCACCTGGTTGGAATTGGACTTATGATTTCCAAGTGAAAGACCAGATTGGCACATTCTCTTATTTTCCTTCCATCAATTTCCTTAAAGCTGGTGGAGGGTATGGTCCAATTCGAGTCAACAATCGACCTGTGATAAGTGTTCCTTTTCCAAAACCAGAGGCAGAATTTGATCTTCTGATTGGAGACTGGTACAGCACCAGCTACAAGGTAACTCCCTGCTTTCTTGCCTTGTGACTATCGATGATACTCACTTTTAAACATTGACATTATTATGCCTTTAGCAATTCCATGCAATGATACTTCATTTTCTGATCTTTAATTTACTGATAGCTACTTATTTTGTATTGCTATTTCTGAATATTATTTCAACCAGGATATTAGGTACAGGTTGTCTGCTGCTGAGGCTCTTCCTCCTGATTGGATGCTAATAAACGGCAAAGGACCGTATATGAACAATTTTTCTGTGTCATATGAGTCTATCAATGTTACACAAGGTAAGAACTGAATAAGAGAAATGCTGGTGACTCACTTTATGATTTTATCATGTCAAATAACTTAACTGCTTCAGGATGATGTGTCTCAGGAAAAACATATCTGCTTAGGATATCAAACGTAGGGACAACTTGGAGCTTCAATTTCAGGATTCAAAATCATCAAATGGTTTTGGTTGAAACTGAAGGCTCTTATGTGAATCAAATAGAGTTGGAGTCTCTTGATGTTCATGTAGGTCAATCCTATTCAGTTCTTGTCACAGCAAACCAAGATGCTGCTGATTACTACATAGTGGCCTCTCCTAAAATGAGTAATGCCACAGATAATAGCACTCTCGTTGGCGTTGCTGCGCTTCATTATCACAACTCTACCACACCAGCCAAGGGGTCTCTCCCAAGTGGTCCAGATCCTTTTGATCTGCAATTCTCCATCAACCAAGCAAAATCCATCAGGTAAATGCAGGCCACAAATGGTGCTCTGTGTAGTGAACCTCAAATTTCTTGTGTTTGTTTCTTTGCTTTCTTATTGTCAACATTAAACAGTTTTGAGCAGTTTTGAAAACTTAGATCATAGAGTCAATGTTTAGAACACATGCAAGCATTCACATTGTGGGTTTATTTGATCAATCGAAGGTGGAACCTGACCACTGGAGCTGCAAGGCCTAACCCTCAGGGAACGTTCAATGTTTCAAATGTGACAATATCCGAGACTTTCATTCTAAACGCGTCTATAGCAACTATTGATGGGTTATCTCGCTACACTGTCAACAACGTGTCTTACTTGACCCCAGATACTCCATTGAAGCTAGCTGATTACTTTTCCAATGGAACTGGAGTATATGAACTCGATGCTTTTTCTAAGAACAGTTCAAATGCCAAGGCCGTGCGCGGAGTTTTTGTTGCCAGTGCATTGCACAAAGGGTGGACGGAGATAGTGCTGAAAAACAGTTTAGACATGATTGATACTTGGCATTTAGATGGATATAGCTTCTTTGTGGTTGGGTAAGTAATCCGCTTCATTTGAAGGATTTTACTAGAAAATCAATCAGGTTCCTTGTAGAAAAGTATGAATTGCAACATTTGACATGTTATTAGAAGCTAAGTTTATGGTGAGAGCAGCATCAGCATTAAAATTTCGATTTGATAAACAATAAATATTTGCTTTCAGAATGGGTGAACGAGAATGGATTCCAGAATCACGTTCAACTTATAATCTGTATGATCCTGTGGGTCGGTCCAGTGTGCAAGTGTACCCTGGAGGGTGGAGTGCAGTGTATGTGTACCCTGACAACCCAGGAATGTGGAATCTGAGATCACAGAACTTGCAAAGCTGGTATTTGGGTGAAGAGCTCTATGTGAGGGTTTATGATGCTGATCCCAACCCTGCCAAAGAGAAGCCTCCTCCACCAAATCGTCTTTTATGTGGTTAGTGCATCTTCATAACTATTTTCTACTGTTCTTTACCCTTCTTTACGAACTTTGTTTTCTGAATGATGATTTTGAAAGGTTGTGATATTATGGTATTGATACTTTTGAATGTTGATAGGCAAGTATGAACCTCCTGCTCCAACCCCTGCTCCCTCGGTGTCCCCAACACCAAGTGCTCCATCATCCAATGCATGTAATCTGCATAAAACAAGGTATTAACGCAGTTTGTGTTGTTACACCATTTATGCTGTTGTCTGTTATAAACTAACACATGTTCTTTCTGTAACTTGTCTGCAATACGAATAATAGGTATCTGATTGCTATGATCACCGCTGTCATATGTTTCTTCTATATTGGTCTTCATTAATTGAGATGGTGCACCATTTGCTAAGGAGATTGGAGATACGAAGCAAAAATTTCCGACTGTATTTTTATTTTTCCTTCTAAATTGGTCCATCATGAATGAAATGTATAGAAAAAGTCCTGCATATCTTAAAATATTTTAGTTATAGATTACTTTTGGACTATAGATTTCAACAGTGCCAAAAAATTAAAATTAAAATAGATGGTATATGAACTGCTTACAATTTAATTTTTTTTTTCGGTACTTAAAAAGTTTATTTGGATGAAACAATTTAAATTTCTCAAATATTAACTTTTTTATTTGGATAAAGTAATTTAATTTTTTTTTAAGACAACATTTTATTTTAAAAATATTTAAATAACTCAGTTCTATTTTTCAATCCGGAATGATTTAGCTTGACCAATAATATGGGATGACTTGTCTTAATATTTTCTTTGACTCGTCTTGATTTTTTATTTGAATTAGTTTGATTTTCGGCATGCGCAAAATCAACTTGACCTTTGATATGTGTCAAATTGTCTTAACCTTGGGCATGCACTGAATTGGCTTCAGCTTCGGCCTGTGTAAACTTGTCCTGACCTTCATTGATTCACCTCGACCTCTAGTCCATGTTGAATTTTCTAGACAATCAACCTGTTTTGACCTTTGGCTTTGATTGACTTGTTTCGATCTTCAATGTGAGTCAATTCATCTCGAACTTCGGTCAAAGCGAATCAATCTCACTTCCAGTCTAGATCGACTTTATTGGGTTTTTAACCTGAGTCGATTCGTCTCGAACTTCGTGAGTAGAGATGAAAAAAATACTTATGTCTATGGATAAATTTCACAATAGATAGTTAGTACTTGCCTAGCGGGTATTTTAATACTCGTTTATAAACAAATCGAGTGCGAGTATCATACTATCTGTACCCGTGAGTAACCATTACCTCCAAAAAATTAAATTTAAACTTAAATGTATATTTTTTAATTTAAATTTAATTCAAATTCAAATTTAATTTACATGTTTTTTTTTTTGTAATTTTATTTAGATTTTATTTTAAAATTTATAAAATATTACTCTCGGGTATTTTTTAAATGAGTATCTAGCATATAACATAATAAGTAACAAATTGAATTTTTGGTTGTGGTGTAGGCATTATTCGTGCTCAATCCGACTTCTTATCATTTCTATTTGTAAATGGAGTTAGAATGAAATGAATGAAATGAAATTTCAGATTTCTTATATTTTTAAAATATTTAAAATTCTTTATTCATTTAAAATCCCTTTCAAAATTTCTTAAATTTCAATTTATTTTGAATTACTTTATCTTATTTTAGTGTTAAAAAATTTAAATTATTTAAATAAATAATATATACTTCTAAATTACTTTCTCCAAACACAATATTAAAATTAATTTTCATATTTCTATATTTTCTTATAATTTAATTTTCTAAAGTTTGGTTTAATGCTACTTTACAGAAATAATTTAATTGATATATAATCGAATAAATTTATTTCACAATTTGGATCTCTTGGGAGTGGCTAATTTTAAAATATCTTAAAAAATACTTGAAGAAAGATGGTTTAAGAAGTTATTTTAAAAACATAAAAATCGTTGAGGCATTTGAACCGTTGAGGCCTAAGTCTTGAAAGGTAATGACTGATAATAGTCACATCGAAAGTAAGAAACTGTGGTGACATTTCAATGGCTTCAGGTTTTGTTGCTCCTCAACTCAAACTTGCTATATGTGCAATTCTGGTGCTACCATTCTTAATCACAACAGCCACTGCTGCTGATATATTGCTTGATTGGCACGTTTCCACTGACTTCAATTTAAAGCATGTTTCTAATGATCAACCTGTGGGGATTATGAATACCTTTCATCTGTTCATCTTTTTATTTGTCTTACTCATGCATTCTTCAATACTATTGTTGCTCGTATATTTTGCAGGTAATAACAATCAATGGCATGTTCCCGGGACTCCTTATAAATGCAACAACAAAAGATGTTATTTATGTCAATGTTTTCAATCATTTGGATGATCCCTTGCTGTTTACATGGTACATATTATGTTAGTTTTATTATTGTGGGAGGCATTGGAATGTACAAATTTTTATTGGAATTGACGGCGGGTTGGAATATTTACTGTGGGATAGTTGGAGAGATTTATGAGTTGTTCCCATTAAGGAAAATGAAAAGTAAAACATCATTGGTATACGTTGATGGAAAATTTACCCAAGTCCCGGATTGAACAAGGTATGCTAGAGAACAATGAGGGTTCACTAAAGAATAACAAAAGGAATTAGATGTATTGCGGCTAAAAGACTTGAAAACAAAATATTATTTATTTCAAGTCATCGATAAATCTATTTTGAAAACCATTCTCAAAAAGGATATCTGGAATTCAATGAGCTAGTAACATCAAGCTCTTTGTGAATTTTAAGAGAAGAATCCAATATGATGAGTAAAATTTTGCAAAAATCATTTCAAGAACATAACTAAAAGTTTCAAAAGGATCAAAAAGTTGATAAAAACTTTAAAAAGAATTGAAAAAGTTTAAGAAAATAATATTCAACAAAAGAAAACTAAGTAAAGAAAGTGTAAAAATAAGTAATTCAAGAAGTTAATGAAAATGAAGAGTTTAAAAAAATTAGGAAAAGTGAGAAAATAGATTTCAAGAAAAAGATTTTAAAAACTTTAGGAGAAGAATTCAATATGATAAGTAAATTTTGCAAAAACCATTTCAAGAACATAATTCAAGATTTGAAAAGGATCAAGAAGTTGATAAAAACTTTAAACGGAATTGAAAAAGTTTAAGAAAATAAAATTCAAGAAAAGAAAATTAAGTAAAGAAAGTGTAAAAATAAGTAATTCAAGAAGTTAATGAAAATGAAGAGTTTCAAAAATTAGGAAAAGTGAGAAAATAAATTTCAAGAAAAAGATTTTAAAAACTTTAAGAAAAGAGCTCAATATGATGAGTAAAATTTTGCAAAAACCATTTCAAGAACATAATTAAAGATTTGAAAAAGATCAAGAAGTTGATAAAAACTTTAAAAAGAATTGAAAAAGTTTAAGAAAATAAAATTCAAGAAAAGAAAATTAAGTAAAGAAAGTGTAAAAATAAGTAATTCAAGAAGTTAATAAAAATGAAAAGTTTAAAAAAATTAGTAAAAGTGATAAAATAGATTTCAAGAAAAAGTTTTTAAAAACTTTAAGAGAAAAACTAAATATGATTAGTAAAATTTTGCAAAAACCATTTCAAGAACATAATTAAAGATTTGAAAAGGATCAACAAGTTGATAAAAACTTTAAAAAAGAAATCAAAAAGTTTAAGAAAATAAATTTGAAGAAAAGAAAACTAAGTAAAAAAAGCTTAAAAATAAGTAATTCAAGAATTAATGAAAATTAATAGTTTAAGAAAATTAGGAAAAGTGAGAAAATAGATTTCAAGAAAAAGATTTTAAAAATTTTAAGAGAAGAACTCAATATGATGAGTAAAATTTTGCAAAAACCATTTCAAGACCATCATTAAAGATTAGAAAAGGATCAAGAAGTTGATAAAAACTTTAAAAAGAATTGAAAAAATTTAAGAAAATAAAATTCAAGAAAAGAAAACTAAGTAAAGAAAGTGTAAAAATAAGTAATTCAAGAAGTTAATGAAAATGAAGAGTTTAAAAAAATTAGTAAAAGTGATAAAATAGATTTCAAGACAAAGATTTTAAAAACTTTAAGAGAAGAACTAAATATGATTAGTAAAATTTTGCAAAAACCCTTTCAAGATCATAATTAAAGATTTGCAAAACTAAGTAAAGAAAGTGCAAAAATAAGTAATTCAAGAAGTTAATGAAAATGAAGAGTTTAAAAAAATTAGGAAAAGTGAGAAAATAGATTTCAAGAAAAATATTTTCAAAACTTTAAGAGCAGAACATAACATGATGAGTAAAATTTTGCAAAAACCATTTCAAGAATATAATTAAACATTTGAAAAGGATCAAGAAGTTGATAAAAACTTTAAAAAAGAATTGAAAAAGTTTAAGAAAATAAAATTGAAGAAATGAAAACTAAGTAAAGAAAGTGTAAAAATAAGTAATTCAAGAAGTTAATAAAAATGAAGAGTTTAAAAAAATTAGCAAAAGTGAGAAAATAGATTTCAAGAAAAAGATTTTCAAAACTTTAAGAGAAGAGCTCAATATGATGAGTAAAATTATGCAAAAACCATTTCAAGAACAAAATTAAGGATTTGAAAAGGATCAAGAAGTTGATAAAAACTTTAAAAAAGAATTCAAAAAGTTTAAGAAAATAAAATTCAAGAAAAGAAAACTAACTAAAGAAAGTGTAAAAATAAGTAATTCAAGAAGTTAATGAAAATGAAGAGTTTAAAAAAATTAGGAAAAGTGAAAAAATAGATTTCAAGAAAAAGATTTTAAAAACTTTAAGAGAAGAACTCAATATGATGAGTAAAATTTTGTAAAAACCATTTCAAGAACATAATTAAAGATTTGAAAAGGATCAAGAAGTTGATAAAAACTTTAAAAAAGAATTCAAATAGTTGAAGAAAATAAAATTTAAGAAAAGAAAACTATGTAAAGAAAGTGTAAAAATAAGTAATTCAAGAAGTTAATGAAAATTAATAGTTGAAAAAAATTAGGAAAAGTGATAAAATAGATTTCAAAAGAAAGATTTTAAAAACTTTAAGAGAAGAACTCAATGTGATGAGTAAAATTTTGCAAAACCCATTTCAAGAACATAATTAAAGATTTGAAAAAGATCAAGAAGTTGATAAAAACTTTAAAAAGAATTGAAAAAGTTTAAGAAAATAAAATTCAAGAAAAGAAAATTAAGTAAAGAAAGTGTAAAAATAAGTAATTCAAGAAGTTAATGAAAATGAAAAGTTTAAAAAAATTAGGAAAAGTGATAAAATAGATTTCAAGAAAAAGTTTTTAAAAACTTTAAGAGAAAAACTAAATATGATTAGTAAAATTTGGCAAAAACCATTTCAAGAACATAATTAAAGATTTGAAAAGGATCAAGAAGTTGATAAAAACTTTAAAAAAGAATTCAAAAAGTTTAAGAAAATAAAATTCAAGAAAAGAAAACTATGTAAAGAAAGTATAAAAGTAAGTAATTCAAGAAGTTAATAAAAATTAATAGTTTAAGAAAATTAGGAAAAGTGAGAAAATAGGTTTGAAGAAAAAGATTTTAAAAACTTTAAGAGAAGAATTCAGTATGATGAGTAAAATTTCGCAAAAACCATTTCAAGAAAATAATTAAAGATTTGAAAAGGATCAAGAAGTTGATAAAAACTTTAAAGAGAATTGAAAAATTTTAAGGAAATAAAATTCAAGAAGAGAAAACTAAGTAAAGAAAGTGTAAAAATAAGTAATTCAAGAAGTTAATGAAAATTAATATTTTAAGAAAATTAGGAAAAGTGAGAAAATAGATTACAAGAAAAAGGTTTTAAAAACTTCAAGAGAAGAACTCAATATGATGAGTAAAATTTTGCAAAAACCATTTCAAGAACATAATTAAAGATTTGAAAAGGATCAAGAAGTTGATAAAAACTTTAAAAAGAATTGAAAAATTTTAAGAAAATAAAATTCAAGAAAAGAAAACTAAGTAAAGAAAGTGTAAAAATAAATAATTCAAGAAGTTAATGAAAATTAATAGTTTAAAAAATTAGCAAAAGTGAGAAAATAGATTTCAAGAAAAAGATTTTAAAAACTTTAAGAGAAAAACTAAATATGATTAGTAAAATTTTGCAAAAACCATTTCAAGAACATAATTAAAGATTTTGAAAAGGATCAAGAAGTTGATAAAAACTTTAAAAAAGAATTCAAAAAGTTTAAGAAAATAAAATTCAAGAAAAGAAAACTAACTAAAGAAAGTGTAAAAATAAGTAATTCAAGAAGTTAATGAAAATGAAGAGTTTAAAAAAATTAGGAAAAGTGAAAAAATAGATTTCAAGAAAAAGATTTTAAAAACTTTAAGAGAAGAACTCAATATGATGAGTAAAATTTTGTAAAAACCATTTCAAGAACATAATTAAAGATTTGAAAAGGATCAAGAAGTTGATAAAAACTTTAAAAAAGAATTCAAATAGTTGAAGAAAATAAAATTTAAGAAAAGAAAACTATGTAAAGAAAGTGTAAAAATAAGTAATTCAAGAAGTAATTGGAAAAGTGAAGAGTTTAAAAAAATTAGGAAAAGTGAAAAAATAGATTTCAAGAAAAAGATTTTAAAAACTTTAAGAGAAGAACTCAATATGATGAGTAAAATTTTGTAAAAATCATTTCAAGAACATAATTAAAGATTTGAAAAGGGTCAAGAAGTTGTTAAAAAGTTTAAAAAAGATTTCAAAAAGTTTTAAGAAAATAAATTTCAAGAAAAGAAAAGTAAAGAAAGTGTAAAAGTAAGTAATTGAAGAAAATGAAGAGTTTAAAAAAATTTGGAAAAGTGAGAAAATAGGTTTCAAGAAAAAGATTTTAAAAACTTTAAAAGAAGAACTCAATATGATGAGTAAAATTTTTCAAAAAAAATTTCAAGAACATCATTAAGATTTGAAAACGATCAAGAAGTTGTTAAAAACTTTCAAAAGGAAATAAAAAAGTTTTAAGAAAATAAATTTCAAGAAAAGAAAAGTAAAGAAAGTGTAAA
>Ga0214544_1008272_pt1 | contig 17459 bp, 9 predicted proteins | sample CNSS3metaG_FD_160074 | JGI IMG/M metagenome (GOLD analysis project Ga0214544, IMG submission 160074) | Root nodule microbial communities from cowpea collected in UCLA plant growth center, Los Angeles, California, USA - CNSS3 | ecosystem: Host-associated > Plants > Roots > Nodule | place: USA...
ATATATATATATATATATATATATATATATATATATATATATATATATATATATATATATATATATATATATATATATATATATAAAGTGAAATTTATTGAATCAACACCAAAATACTTTTTAGATATGTATTTATCATGTAAATATTTATACAAATTATTTTTATTACGGAAATAAAATAAGATTAAAGTTATTGTAATTTATCGTGAATAAAGAAATTAAAAATAATTTACAAGCATACTTATAATTTATTTATAATAGTTATACTAATACAAACATTTCTTCTTGGTACTAAAATAATATTATTTATAAAAAAATTGATAATTTTTTTTGGTAAATTATTATTATAATCTCTTTTTTTTTCTCAATGTAAGTTATGATCACAAGTTACAAATATAGGTAAAATATTATACTGAAGAAGAAGAAAACCGTCAACATCATATTAACTGTTATTTGAGTTGAGAAATTTATGGTGGATTTAATTTTCATATTAATTTTATGATAATTTGTGACAATAAAACTGCAGTACAATAAGTGAAAAATATTTCTCTATACATTTGCGAGAACGAAGACTACTTTGTATATAGACGGAAACGATTTGAATCTGCACATTCAATTTTTTTATTTTTTATTTGTTAAAGCTATGATGCACCGATACTTCAAATTGGTTCACGTATTTTTTATCAATGAAGTATCTAATTTATAAAGTAATAGTATACTACAATAAAATCTTTTAATAGTGACCCATTTTAGTGGCAAAAAATAATTAGTCTCTATATAGTGACCAAATTAAAAATTAAAATAGTTCTAAAAAATTAGAATCGATCTCTAAATTGATAATTAAAATAGTTTCAATGATAAATTAATTTTTAAATTTGTCACGAACATTAGCTACAAGGTTTTGACTACCAAAATAATTGGTTTCTAATTAGAAAATTTGGATTCACACATTAACAATCATATATTTATTATGTTTGTAAGAATTATTGTGAATTATTGTACACTTTTCATTATTCATATATCACCACGTATCTGATACATGTATGGTATCTGTGTTTTATAGCTGTTAAGATACAAACATAGCAGTAAATTGTTTCTTTAATTGGTTCAGAGATATACGGATCGAAAGTGAAACAACATTGACCAAATTGCTGTTGTGGGAAAGTAAAATAAACCCTAGAGGTTCCCTTTCTTTTGTTTCTTCATATTTTCTTTTTCTTTTTATCAATAATATTTTGCTTTTTTTTATCAAATCGTTAATACTCTGTCAACATTACTAACATTTTGTCAAATATAAATTTTATAATTCTTTCTTAAATTTTAACTATATTATTGTAATTATTAAAAATATATATAATATATATATATCTTATTTTATATATATATATATATATATATATATATATATATATATATATATATATATATATTAAAAATAATGTTAACAACATATTATTATTATTATTATTAGATAAATTTACAATAGTCTCTTAAATACAATATCAATACTCCATCACTAAAAGAGGACCCATATGCAATGAGTGCTTTGGCTAACATTTATGCTCTGAACAACAATTAACATGATTCACTCAAAAGTCTTTCTTGAAAGACCATAACACATTGTTTTCCCTTGGCTGCAATAATATTAAGTTGTGCTTCTTTCACTCCTTTTGCATATCTTGAATTTTCATCTTGTTGAATATATCTCCTCTTCCGCTGATAAAAAATAAAAAAAAGCAAGTTTCCAACCACTTTAAATGATATTAAGACAACAAAAGTTAAAAAAAAAAAAAATGAAGTGGTGAAAGTAATAAAACAAAAGAACACAAACAAAAAATTCTAACTTAACTTAAATACTTACTCAGTGTTCAATGCTTCGTTACAAATATTTCTTTTAACTCCATGCCAGGTGGTAAAATAATTTCCTCTTCAATTGTTTTGCTCTCTAAGTTCATACCAACATCAACCTTTCTATTCCTCCTTGGAACATGGCACCAACATTATCGCCACCATCATCTTTGTTGCAAACTTCAGTAACATACAAAAAGAAATATATATTTTAAGTACAATCATAAAGCCATAACTGAAAACATTACATTTGTTTAAGGTATCATAGACTTACACATTGAGGGCACCTCCAATTATCTAGAATGAGGGTTTTAAGTGGTGAGAGTATGCACCTAGGGTGGAAAGAACAGGTGCATGTTTCACATCTCAGAACATCTCCTTGTTCGCCACAAGCTTGAGAGGAATTCTCTTTCTATTATTAGAAAGGGAAGAAATGTTAAAACATGACATGAAAGAGAAAAACTGATATTTTACATTAATTTTAATAATATCAAAATAAGACTATAACTTAAATCAGATTAAAATTAACAACCCAAAAAGAAAAAGAATCAACTTACGGTGTCACTTCTTTGGATTTTGACAACTTTTTCTGGATGGTTCCCTTGTTTTCGGGTGGTAACTCGATGCCAAATATTTGGAACCATTCTTTTTCTCTTTGGAACATGGCACCAACATTATCACCTCCATGATCTTTGTTGCAAACTTCAGTTACATCATTTGTATCTGAACAATTTTCCTTCCCGAGTTCTCCTGAGGGAAGTACTTCAAGCTCCTGCAACAAATAACAAAAACGAACATGAATCACCAATTATAAGGTCATCTCATAAAAAGTTTATCATAAATTCACTTCTATCTTCATTTAACTTATCATGAATTTGTACAATTAAAGAGATCCTTTCAACCAAATCTGTGAACCACAAGAGATTTTGGAGAGGAGAGAAACATAAAAGTAGCATACCATTTTCATATTAGCGTCACATGAACATAATGCTTCTGAAGCTTTCTTAACAGCAACCATTTTTGCAACCGATGCGATAAATTCCTTGGCATTACGATATAAGATACATAACTTCTTCCTACAAACATAACTCATTTATGAGAATGAATTGATGGATAGAATACCAACTCAAAATGCAAATAGGAAAATACAATCAAAGCCTAATTCCTTCTAAATGTATGTTTGGACCCACGTTTCGAACAATTCACATTTACAACAACAATATTAGTATTGTGTTAAGAGTCTTTATAAAATGTAAAGAAGAACCAAAATGTGTTTTCTTTTTCCTGTATAAGGCCACACGTATCCAGCATGATAAACAATTTTAAACAAGATAAAGTATCTCATGAGGGATAACGATGACCTGGTACAAGACAAGAAAATAAATATGATGCATATAATGTGACCAAGTAAAGCATGCAGACTAATTGAAGAAAATGTGAAGAGTCTTTATAAAATGTAAAGAAGAAAAAGAAGTTGAAAAAGAAAAATACCTCTGAAAAGTTGCTTGAACAGATAGGATCCGTGATAAAACTTCATTCCAGTGAAAAGAAGTTGCAATAACATACTCAATATAAGGTGTGAAGTGAAACATTCCTTCACAGTTCCTTCACAGCAGGAACGAAAGATAAAAGTCAAGGGCAGAAATAAAATAAATGAGGCAACTTTGAGATGTTCTAAGAGGTAGGGAGCCAAATTCATACTTGTTTGATTCCTGATGTCAAAAGTGTTAAAAATTCTGTCTCTTAAATTATTTTTTCTTCTTCTCTCTGGTTAGTTTTCCTTCTCTTAAGGTTACAAATTATTTTTCCTTTCTCTTATGAGTCAGGTATTTTAAAGGCCTTAACTAACTCTCTCTTCTCTCTTTATGTTGGATCACCTCTGTCTGTAAATGTGAATGACCTGCAGTATAACAGGCTTTTTAAATTATTCTTTTACTACTCTTTTTTTTTCTTTTTAGTTTTATTATAAACCTAAAACTAATTCTTTTCGTGCATCTTCCTTCGTTAAATAATTTAATTAATCCGATAGCATTTTTGAGAAAACTTTCTTTTTTCTGTTTTATTTCTACCTAGCAGACCCAGAATCATTTTATTTTATTTTATACTTAAAAAACTAAATTTTAAAACAAATATTGATTCTTACATAGCTAACAAAGAATAAATAATGAGTAAATATATATATATATATATATAATTAGAAAAATGAGATTAGAACGAGGCAGGGAGCTAAATTCATACTTGTTTGATTCCTGATGTCAAAGGTGTTAAAAATTCTGTCTCTTAAAAATAAGATTTTAAATTTATACCATAAATTTAGGATTTATTAGGTAAAAGAATTATAAACATTGTAACGATAAAAAAACATCTCAAATAAAAACATAAAAAACAAAAACTAGTTAACAGCTTTTAAAAGAATAAAGCAATGATCTCATTCCATGAATAAAAAGCTCACCAAGTCAGAATACAGCTTTCCGATAACCTCTTCCGATATGAAACAGCTCTAACCATTTCAAGGTGCTTTGAGGAGGATCAGGGTTACAGTAAGAAAACATGTGCAGTCACAAGAATGAATGGAGTGAAATTATTCTCCGTATGCATACACCTTTATACAATTGCGCCAGGAAAACAAGAACTCTCTATAAATCAAAGGGAAAAAAGAAAAAAAGAAAAAGAGAAAAAGAAGGTGGCGGTGATAGCAGAAAGAGGATTAGGGTTTCTGTGGAAAACATGAGCAGATTTTAGGGTGAACCATTCGGTGGAAGGTTACTTGCTATTAAATACAATAAAGTAGTTTGCATGTAACTCTGCGCCATCGAAAGAGATAAGATTTTTAACCATTCATTGACCAGTGACAAGATAATCCACCATTCATTTATTCACACGCAAGAACAAAAGAAATAACTTTATCACATCTTTGAAATTATAATTTAAATATAAATTGTAGTAAGTAATAATGTTAAATTATTTATACCGTATCTATCACGAGAATGAAATTTTTGTTGCATTTAAATCATATATAATATGATGTATGTACTACTTTTATAAATTTTTACAAAGAAAAGGAAAACCTTAAATAATGTGGAGATTTTAAACGTTTCTAATATTTTAAAAAATTAAAATAAAATAATTTCTTAAAATATAGGGTGTATTTTTTTAATTAATTTAGAATCTATTTCTTCTATATTTTTTTTTTAAAAAAGCTATCCCAAAACATTAGAAAGATTAAATCAACTCCAACTCCAAATAAATAAAATCTAAATTAAATTAATTTATTATATAAGAAAATAAAATTAGTGACCAGTTTTACTAAATTTTCTATCAAAACTGTAAATATTGTATTAGCAAAAACTAAAACAAATATAATTGTTTTTTTATTAAGAATAGTTTAATTAGAAAATAAATTTACTTATTTTGTAGGTCTTAATACTCCACAATATCAAAAGTATCTATTAATTTTGCTGAAGACATAATGTATCAAAAGTATTAAAAACATAGTGATTCTGGCAACATTAATTAATGTACTAATAGAGAAATCTAAGAATAATTCAAATATTTATTAAAATAATCAACATAATAGTAAAAATAAAATATAGATAAATATTTTGTGGAGAGTATAAAATCATAAAAGTTATAGTTTACCGGGTATCCAACTTTGAAAAAAATATTGCTTACGAAATAAATTATTAAATAATAAAATTATATCCTAATTTCCTATCTAAGTCCTTTTATTGGTGAGTATGTTCAAAAAAGTTCAAATTTTTAATAAAGAAGTGTCCCGAGAAAAGTTCTTACACATAGCAGTGGTTTGTTTCTACCAATTAACTATAGACCAAGAAAGACAATTTTGAGTGAATTTACATGAGTTTTGATTCACTTATTTTAGTGAAATGAGTGTTAAAGGATGTGAAGTAAAAGTAATGTTGCTAAATGAAATTTTATCAATTTTTCTTGGTTAGAAATTACAGTGATGTGATGTGTCCTGATAGATTTGAAAACATAATTCTTCTCTCCTCGCACATCCCTTCTCAACATAATTTTGTTCAAATTAAATATGTTGAATTTTTTTTTAAAACGTGTGTTTAAAAGTATGTCAAAACTTCTAATTTAATTATATCTTATTAACACAAAATTAACCTACCATGTATCCAAATTTATTCTGACCCAAAGAGAGACATCAATAGTAAAAATTGATGGAATAATTAATTGCAGGATAATTATACTACTCTCTTATCTAAATTATCACTTGTCAAACAAAATGTAGTGCATTATGGATTGCTATTAATTCCTAAATTGTTCTGAAAAAATCAATTTATTTTTTATTGGTATTATTTTGTATGATATTATAAACTGATTTAATAGTAAATAGTTGTACTTAACTGTTCAAATTTACGTCTGACCTGACACCCTAGTAATATAATAGGAGATGTAAAGGTAAGGGTACTCAATCAGTAAAAATTAAAAATGTAAGTCGAAAAGAAATTAATCAAGCAGATTTATACATCTTGAACAATATTGATGAAGTTATTTTTTAGGCTTAAATACATTTTTAGTCCTATTTTCGTAGTGTTTGTTGCAGATGGTCCTCATTTTGACAGAAAGTTTTAAATGGTCCTCATTTTTATCGAATGTTTAAAATGGTCCTCATTTTCATCATTCGTATTTTATTTGATCTTTTTTTGTAATGCCGTTTAAATCATTAACAGAGCATTGTACAGGTGGCACAATTTGTATTAGGGTGTGTTACGTGTACTATACATATGACTAATTAACGTTAATTTTTCAATTTAGGGGAAATTTTGCAATTAGGGAAATTTCTTCATCTTCATCTTCATCTTTCTTGAGCTCGGAGTTGTAGAGGAAGCAGCTAATACTTGTTATTTCATCATTGGATTGCAGTTGCGCTCTTCATTTGCAATTAGGGTTTTTTGGGTTGTGTTTGCTCATGGGTTAGGGTTTTCATAATTCTATTTTGGGGTTTGTTTGTCTTTTGATTGTTGTGATGTTCTGCATGGTTTCTAACTTACTTCCATGATTTTGTGTAGTTTGTGTCTGTAGGTGAGGTTCAGTTTGTGTCTGCATGGTTTCTAAATTAATATATGTTCAATCTATTAATTTTTGTTTAATGCTATAAGTACTAATAATCTGATCATTGCACAGGGATTAGTGTCTGCAATTCAGGACCTATTACCCACTGCTGAGCACAGCTTTTGCATGAGGCATCTGTATGCAAATTTTAGAAAAAGATTCTTTGGCAAAAAATTAAAGATACTCATGTGGAAGGCTGTTAGGAGCACACACCCAACAGTTTGGGAAAGAGTGATGTTAACAATTAAAGAGTTAAATATTGATGCTTACAAATACCTTATTGTTATACCTCCAAGGTATCTCTCTACTACAGTACAAATACCTGATTTCTGTACAAATACCTTATATAAGGAGAAAAGTTATTTGAAGTGAGGCGCATATCCATGGTTGGAGATAAGTACATAGTGATTGGGACCGTAACATACCTATATAATGGAATTGCAGGAAGAAGATTGCAGCAACACCAATTGGGAATGGAGAAACAAGATTGCCAAAACTCACCAACTGCCCAAACATTCCTTACCAGAACCCTAGCTCACTTATTTATCTCCAAATATCTAATTTCCACACCTGTATAGTACACGTAACACACCCTAATACAAATCGTGTTACCTGTACAATGCTCCGTTAATGATTTAAACAGCGTTACAGAAAAGGACCAAATAAAACACGAATTGCAAAAATGAGGACCATTTTAAACATTTGGTAAAAATGAGGACCATTTTGAACATTTTGTCAAAATGAGGACCATCCGCAACAAACACTACGAAAATGAGGACCAAAAAGGTATTTAAGCCTATTTTTTATATTTCCTAATATATTGACGAAATCAAGCTGACACACCCATAAATGAATTAAAATATTGGGCACTTAATGAACACAAGAAAACTTTATTATCTTGGTTTAAGAGAAATGTTTACTCTCAAACTAGTCTTTTCAAATCTCTATTAAGGTAAGCTCGTGGGCCTAACAATGATACCATGACATATGTAGAGATGGCAACGGGACAGGGCGGGGACGGGTTTCGCTATCTCATACTCATCCCCGTGGAAAAAATTCATCCTCATCTCTATACCCAAATCCAACGGGTATCAAACTTTTATCTTATCCTAATCCCCACAGCATAACGGGTATAATCTCGTACCAGCTAGTACCACTCGCCCAGCCACTAGCCTATGCTCGCCCAGCTAGTACCACTCGCCCAGCTAGTACCACTCGCCCAGCCACTAGTCCAGGACTGGAATTTCCTAACTTGAAAATTCGCCCAGCGAGTCTGCGAATCTGCATAATTCTGCAGATCAGTGTTCTACATAATTATGCAGATCAACTTATTGGCCCAGCGAGGATGCTTGCCCAGCGAGTAAGCAAATCTACACAATTCTACAGAAGTTGATTTAAGCAAAATTATACCTATTCAACCAATCCATACAACCTCAAAACCTCTACAGAGACCATTTGAGTATCACACATTAATTCTATCAACATAATCACACAAGTTGCATCCAATTGCACCTATAGCATACAGTTATTCTCAAACATCAGATAAAACCTAAGTATTTATCATTTTCAAACATCACAACCCAGTCTACATATCAAACACATCCATCAATTATAGAATAATCATGTAATAACATTTCTAATAGATTTGTGAGACATGATAAATATTAGCTTCCCTTACCTGAGATACTATACAGATAGTTCACAAAGAGTCCAAATACACCTCACAACCCGACAGAGTCCCCAATTCTCCCTAAGAACAACAAGAACATGATCAGAGTGCATCAATAGAACCACTGATCAGTTGAAAAACATAAGGAGAACTCAGAAGGTACATGCGGTCTAGAATGATCCGCATGCAATGAGATTTAGACAAAAATAGAGAAAAGAGCAGAAAATCAACTTACTCTGTTTGAGAAATTGATCGGACAGAAACGTAGGGCGTGTCGCAGGGATCCCCCTAGTGGTCTCTGATCGTTGAACAGATGATTACATGAGTCAGAAACTTAGAGAGAAGGCAGAGAGGATTTTAGAAACAGTTCTTATAGAGATAAAGTGTTTATAACTAATGAAACTCGTTTATTAGATTTCTATTTATATTTAAGATTTTTAATAATAAAATAATTGAGTTCCATTATTTTAAATACTTACTCATTCTAAACTACTATTTTCTAGGTCCTCACATTTTGATTCAAATGTTTAAAATAAAAATAATTTATCAAAATTTAATAAAAAGTTGAAATACGTAATTATTATAAAATAAAAAGTTATAAAAATCAAGACACAATTAAAATAAAAAAAAACATGAAAAACATATTACATCACTTTTCATTTCTATATTCATAACATAAATATACAAAAAAATTTATGAGATAAAAGTATTATTTATTAAATTAATATTTTAATGGTGAGATAAGAAATGTATTCTTTTATTTTCAGTAATAAAATAAAATACATGAAAAATACAAAAAGATAAGTTTGTGCTTAATTTCTTACCCTTTTGGTAAAAAAAAAAATATAAGAATGAAAAAATGTGAAAACTCAAAAAATATAAAAGAAAACTTCAAAATGTCTTAATAAATTTACTTATTTTTTATTATACTTAGTTTTATATTTATTATTTATTCACATTAAATGTTATGTTCTACTAAAAAGAAATAAAAATTTTATTTAATTTAATTTTCATTAAAATAATATACTAATATAATTTTCTTTTTTAAAAAAACTTAAGAAGAGCGTGGCCTTCTGACGAACCTGAAACCTGAGATCCGCCCGCAAATATGCACATTGTAGTGAACAAATATGAGACTTATAGTGTGTTTTTTTTTTATAATAGGTCAAAATACAGAAATGAAAGTAAATACAAATTTATAGAGTAAAAAATGTGACTTCTAATGCTTTAAAAATATTGAAGTTAAATTTTAAGATTGAATTCTATTATTTAAAAAAAGAATATGATAAATCATAGTTTTGGATAAAAAAAAATTATTTGAAGACAAGCCTTCTATTATAATTTTTTTTTCAATTTTCCAATTTAAAATAATAAAATATAAAATATAACTGATATTTATCTTTTCTGTTCCATGTAAAACCCTCTTTTTCTGCCCTAAAAATTTAAAGGGCCTAGCCCATATGTTGGGCCTAAAGGCTAGCCCATAGGGTTTAGCTACTTCATGAGTTCTGCTAGGGTTTGTCTCAGTTCTTCGTCAAGCTAATTGAACTCCACTTCGGTTTCACTATTTCCAGCTCGCCAAACTTTTCTTGGAGCTGTGGTGCTTCTCCGTAGTGTACTCGTGGTATTTGCTATCATCTGTCCAAGTAAGGGAAGTTAGGGTTTCACATATTTTAAACTATTTTGCTTGTTCTTGTGAATTCGTGTTTAAAATGCTTGGTGGAAGCGTTCTTGCATGAAACTGAACTAATTGTTGGCTTGACTGTGTGTTCCTGCATTTGCTCGTGTGAAAAACAGGGAAGATTTGTCAAACTCGCCTAGGCGAGTGTGTCTTTCGCCCAAATGAGAAACTCTTGCCTAAGCGAGGAGCTCTCGCCTAAGCGAGAATGACAGTGGCTCGCCCCTCCTCTGTTTCGAGTTGTCATCTGAGCGAGATGGGTTAGCTCGAGCAAGAACTTGAAGTGCCCCTTGCTTGAAATCTCGCTCAGGCGAGAGCTGGTGGCTTGAGCGAGGGATCCTGAGTGAGAGCTGCTAGTTTGAGTGAGGTTGACAACAATGTGCTTGGAGGATTGTATGTTTCCCCTGTTTGCATTTATTGGTTGCATGATTTGTTTGACTTGGCCCCTTTAAAGCATGAAGTATGTGAATATGTATGTAATATCTGATTGGTGGTGCCATCTGTATTGTATGAGACTAAATGGGGAGGAGATGTTGTCATGTTGAAGTGGAAAGTGTGAATTTGTTGGATGGTTGGTTATATATATAGTTGGCATGAGATTGGTATGCATGAAATTTTTATGCGGGTTGGTGAGACATGATTTTGGTATGGTTAGGACGTAATTCCTTGAATCTTTATGTGAGATCTCATGGTGGTGCCTCATTTGTCAGGAGGTAATTCCACGTGGTTTCGTGGTGGTGCCTCATTGGTCAAGACGTAATTCCAAGGGGTTTTTGTGGTGGTGCCTCATTCGTCAGGACGTAATTCCACGGGGTTTCGTGATGGTGCCTCATTGGTCAAGACGTAATTCCACATGGTTTCGTGGTGGTGCCTTATTGGTCAGGACGTAATTCCACAGGGTTTTCGTGGTGGTGCCTCATTGGTCAAGACGTAATTTCACGAGGTTTCGTGTTGGTGCCTCATTGATCAGAACGTAATTCCACGGGGTCTCGTGTTGGTACCTCATTGGTTAGGACGTAATTCCACGAGGTTTCATGGTGGTGCCTCATTGGTCAGGACATAATTCCATGACCCCTGTTAGTGGGAGCTTATGGTGGTCCCTCATGCATAAGACGTAATTCCACGAAGTTCGTGGTGGTGCCTTATTATATAATTTAGTAAGGATTCAAGTAAGGATTACATCCTGACACTCTAAAGAGTCAGTTAGTATCCCGTAAAATGTACTGACTGAAGTGGTGAGAGTAGCAAGAGGTCCTAGTCTTTGACAGGATAATGGCCTTGAATGTTTGAAGGCTAACCTTGTGAGTGGTAGGGTGAAATCCATTGGCAATTGGCTCTGCAGAGCAGTAGAGGCCATCACAAATGCAAGCATCCAATGAATTTGACTGATTATATGTATCCGAATAATCGTGTCTTTGTGTCTTAGTGTTTTGCTTATTGGTCATTATATGTTTGTGTTGATTTATATATCTTGGACTTTTAAATTGTATGCAATACTATGATAAAACCTTTTTCACTCTAGCTTACCCTTTCTACTTGTTTTTATGTTCAGTGTGTGGTTTTCTCCTTTTGCGATGATCATCAATTTATTGATGTGAGCAGATGTGGGAACCCCTAGTGTTCATCAGGGTGATGGAAATTTCACTGTGTAGCCTGGCTTGTGGTTGTATCTCATTCCTTCAAGTACTGCTTGTAGGCATTGTTGCCTAGGTGTTTGGTCAATTGTCAGACTTTCACCCTTGTATGTTTGCCACATGTTTGGGTGAATTAATATGTTAAAGAATGAAATGAGTGGTGTTGGATGTATTGAATGGTTGATGGGCTGAAATTAATGAGTTTAGCATGATCTTGGTATGGATAATGACTTTATATCGGTTGGAGAAACATGATTTTTGTGTGGTCAGGACGTAATTCCACAATGATTGCGTGGTGGTGCCTCATTTGGTCAGGACGTAATTTCATGAACTCTTTAGGTGAGGTTTCATGGTGGTGCCTCATGGTCAGGACGTAATTCCATGACCCTTGTTAGTAGGAGCTCATGGTGGTGCCTTATACTTAGGACATAACTCCACGAAGTTCGTGGTGGTGCCTTATACTTAGGACGTAATTCCACGAAGTTCGTGGTGGTGCCTCATTATATAATTTAATAAGTATTCAAGTAAGGATTGCATCCTGACACTCTAAAGAGTTAGTTAGTCTCACATAGAGCGTACTAACTCAAGTGGTGAGAGTAGCAGGAGGCCTTAGATATTTGAAGGCTAACCTTGTGAGTGGTAGGGTGAAACCCATTAGCAATTGGCTCTGCAGAGCATTAGAGGCCACCACAAGTGCGAGCATCCAGTGAATCCGACTAATTATATGTATCCGGATAAGTCGTGTCTTGAGTCTTAGTGTATTGTTTGTGAGTCATGACATGATTGGGTGATGTATGTAACTTTGACTATGAAATTGTATGCAATTGTATGATAAAACGTTTTTCTACTCTAGCTTGCCCTTTCTGCTTGTTGTATGTTTTGTGTGTGGTTTTCTCTTTTTGCGATGATCATCAATTTATTGGTGTGAACAGATGTGACAACTCCTTGTGGTCATTAGGATGATGGAGACTCCACTGCATAGCTTTGGGTTGGATTCCGCTGTCCAAGTTTCTTTTAGGGTTGTAGCCCATGTATTTGTCCGCCTCTTGGGTAATTATTTTGAATATTGTCAATCCTTGTACTTTGTTTTGTATTGACATCGTGGTGTGTCTCAGTATTTCATTTTAGTACCTTGGATATTTGTAAGGAGTGACGTTATACTCCATGACTTTGCTTCTTATATTGTTCTGTGTGACATTTCATTTAATTAAGATTATTATTTAAATGGGGTGTTACATGGTGTGTCTTAGTTTTCTTTCTGATATGTTCGGATGACTATAAGATCCTTATATTTTAAGTCTCGTGTCCTTTTGATATTTAATTTATGTAATGTTTTATTTAAATAGATTTATCTATTAAAATGAGACGTTACATTCCTATAATATATTCATGTATTTTATGTAATGACAATTTTATGTGAGAAAGAAGAAACAAAGGACGTTGGAAGCAATTAAGAGAGGATTATTTTGAAATGTCTGGATAGAGGCATTGTATTCTCCCGTATTTTAAGAAATTTTTATATTTCATATTATTTTATTTTCATTTTTTTAAAAATTATTTTATTACTCTTTTCTTTTTCTTTTCTAAGACCATTTGAAACATCAAATAACAGAAATTTTATGAAATTAATGGATTTTTTTTTCTCAAAAGAAAAGAAAAACATTATTTTTTTGTAATTTAATTTTTTTTCTATTATTTGTATTTTATCATTTTTTATTTTCAAAGTTAATTTTTACTTAATTTTTATGTTGTTATCCGAACATAATTAAATATTAACATTATGGATAATTTAATATTAAATGTTTAAAATGACTAATTTAGAAATGGACTATTTATTTAATAATATTCTTCTTAAGAAAATGAGAAGTAAATTTAATGAACATACAATATACAGGACGAGTTTTAGAGAACAAATGATTCTTTTATTTCCTTCATCAAATTCTCTTGTAATCTTTACAAGAACATATACTAAACAAATAATCTATTTTAAGAAATATTCATTTTAAATATTTAATATCTAATTCATCCCTTTCGATATTACATTAGTTTCAACGTTTCTCTACACACAATTATTTGTTTAATTTAGATGATTTGAAACATTAAATAAAAGGTCACAAAACGAGTTGGTATGGTTCTTTTACTCGACTCAAGAGCTGTGAAAATATAGCAGGTTGGGTCAAATTTTTTAAAGATAACGGGTTGAGGTTGACAATCATACCTACCTATAATGCAATGCAATAATATTTCAACTTGGATCACGTATTCATGTTCAATACGTATCATGTCCAATACTTTAAGATACTTTAACAATATTTATTAATGAAGTATTTACTTTATAAAATCTTAGTACATTACAATAAAATCTTTGTATAGTAAACAATATTAGTAACAAAAAATAATTAGTCACTGTATAGTAACCAAATTGACAACTAAAATAGTTTCAAAAAATTATAATTGGTCTCTAAATTGATAATTAAAATAATTTCAATTATGAATTGGTTTTTAAATGGTCACTAACATTAGCTACCATGTTTTGGATTCACACATTAACAATCATATATTTATTATATTTGTAAGAATTAATTTACATTTGTTAATATTTATATATCACATATCGTATTCTATTATTTTGAAAATAAACGTATCGACGTATCGGATACATGTCGTATATAATACACGAATCGTATCTGTACATCATAAATACCCACCAATGGACAGCTAGCAAGTAGCCCATCAATTTTGATTTTGATTTTGATTTTGATTTTGATTTGGTTACTACTGCAGTTGAAAGTGATAGGTGAAAAATTAAAGAATCGCATCTAATACAGTGATAAATTCTCAATACAATGGCTGGAAAAAGAGACAATTTAAATATATATATTCTCCTTTAATTCTAAACCGTAGCAAAGTTCTAAGATTTAAATATCACAATATCTATTTTATCATTTAAACTGAGCCAATAACTATTGAACTATGTATTATAAATAACTTTTCATATATACAGAATTTTATATATTTTATTTTTTTATCAGTAATGACTCGTATATAAATAAAAAAATATACATTATGATTCTTCGATCCTTATACAAAACCCATGAAAATAAAGACGAAAAAAATAAATTTATAATTCTAAATCTTCTTTTCAAATTGCATTAATTATTAATTATTGTGTGCATAAAAAACACAAACATGTGATTCCTCGTGTGCATAAAAACACAAACAAAATTCAAATTAAAAAACTTTGCATTAATGCTAATATTTACTATCATTACATGTCGTCTGAATCTGTATTTGGTTTCGGCCTATAGTCCCAGTTGAGCTGATTGGTTGAGAAAAGAGGCAAAGAAAAACGATTTTCAACGAAAACAAAATTCATTGAAAAGCTAAAACCTGCTGTGTCATTGTGCATAAATATGTGTTCTATGTAAATGACGAAATTGCCAAGTTAGAATCAGTGCAGAAATTGCTAAGTTTTTACAATATGAACCAACTTATAAGTCTGCACATCTAATTCACCTTATATATGAACAGAACACAGTGAATTGATTCCTATGGTCCCATTTGAACTCATTGGTTAAAAAAGAGGCAAAGAAAAACTGTTTTCAACAAAAACAAGATTTATTGAAAACCTAAACCTGCTGCATTATTGTATATAAATAGATAAATATACATATAATATATAATAGATTGACGAAGGATGCATTCACTTAGTTTCTCGTTTCTTCCCAATGTTTTTCACATTTGCGATAATCAGGACTTGCTTTATGAGAGGAAACAAACACAACAGTAAATTGCTTCATTTAATGTTCAGAAAGATTACAATTTTCAATAAAAAAATGCTATATATTAAAGAGCTGAACACCGTTGTCAATGGCCATCATGCACAAATACGAATCCCTAGTGAAGCAACAGTCACCAAATTAGTGAGTTGGAATGAGTGGAAGGGTCAGAAAACCCTAGATTTTGCAGAGAGGTTTTGTTTCTTCACGAAAATTTGTCTATATACACAATTAATGGTAAGATCTCTCTTCTATTATTGTTTGGTGATAAGTTTCAAAAGATATAATCAACAATATTTTCCATATTCTAAAGAATTTATTATGTTAAAATTTAAAATAACAACTGTTATTATTATTATTATTATTATTATTATTATTATCAAATAAAAAAAATATATCACAAAATAAATTTAGAAAATTATATTAAACCTCAGTGTAAACTCTAACATCTCAATAATTTAGCAGAATAAATCAATCATTCACCTTTCTTTCTTAATTCTATTCATTTTTCGCTCTTTGATTATATGATGATAAATTATTTTGAACCAGCTAGGATACAGAGAGAGTACAGTCAATTGGCTCTTTCATACTCAGCCTATGGTCTCAGTGTAGTTGAGCTCATTGGTCGAATAAAGAGGCAAAGAAAAACGGTTTTCAATGAAAACAAGATCATTGAAAAGCTAAGCTTGCTGCGTCGGAGAGCACAGTGGTTCCACCTTAGATTTAGATTTTCAGAGAGGTTCGCTCATCCTTTGTTTCTTCTTCTGTCCTCTGTTTCTTCTTAAAAAAAGTAGCTAAATTTTTAATTCAAAAATAATTTGCTGAATTTTTTATATCTTAAATATGTCGTGACATAAACCATTTCAAGAATATTCAAAACACATTGATTTCTATAATAAAAAAATAAGTTACTTGACTATATATATATTTCAAATATTGGTAGAACACTAAACAAAACGTTTTATGTCCTAAAAATATTGGGTATTCCAAATATAAATTAATCATATATTGTAGATCTTAAATTTATTAAAGCCTATAAAATATTTTAAAAATGCAGTGAAGCATATAATAATATTCTAACATAGAAGAGAGAAATATTTTATTAAATTTGCATATATTTGAAGTCACTTATCTAAGTAAAAATGGTATACTCATTTTTGTTTCATGTACGACAGACTTCTTTGGAGTGAACCTCTATCATTATAGGTAGTGATACCAAATACTCATATTTTATATTTTAGAATTAATTTAGTGTTTAATTTTTAATACACTTTTTAAAAAAAGTATCAGAAAACATGGTAAATAACTAAATAAAAACTAACTATCCAAGTAAACAAAATTTAATTTAAACTAATTCGTTGTATAAGAAAATAAAATAAAGACTACCATTAAAAAAAAATTCTTTTGAAACTGCAGAATATTATAAACTTTCAAAAGACGAAACAAACATTGTTTTCTTATCGGGAACAATTTTATTTAAAAAGTAGATTTACATACTTTTTATGTTCTTAATATGTGTATCATTTTTTTCGTTTTAGTTCCATTAATTTTTTTCCAACAGTCACTTCTAAATTAAATATTTTATTTTTACGTTTTTTCACCTATGCATGATTATTCGTGTATTTATTAATTTCTTTAATGATCTGAGATGATACGTAGAAAAGTCAAGAAAAATGAATAACCATAACTTTATATATATATATATATATATATATATATATATATATATATATATATATATATATATATATATATATATATATATA
>Ga0214544_1008274_pt1 | contig 17453 bp, 11 predicted proteins | sample CNSS3metaG_FD_160074 | JGI IMG/M metagenome (GOLD analysis project Ga0214544, IMG submission 160074) | Root nodule microbial communities from cowpea collected in UCLA plant growth center, Los Angeles, California, USA - CNSS3 | ecosystem: Host-associated > Plants > Roots > Nodule | place: USA...
TATATATATATATATATATATATAACATATATACATACAAACACACCAAAGGAATTTCATCCTTTGATTCCATATCACATGTCCACCACCAAGTCATCCATATATATATATATATATATATATATATGGTTTAACTATTAGCTCACTCTATCTGCTTGTGTTTGGCGATGATCGTGTACGCGGTACACGAGAGCAAATGATGTTGCAGGTGGATCTGGTGAGGCATAGAGTCAGAGCGTGGGCTATATGGAAGAAAAGATTTATTAGAGTTTTTAAGTTTATGGTTTTTAAACGAATTGTAAACTTTTATATTATTAGACTTTGGTATTGTAATTGAGTTTTATAAGTATGGATATTTTAATAAATTCTGAGGTAATAAAGATTTTAATTTCTTGCGTTTTTGGGAAATGATGTTTCAATAAATGACGCTTATTTATTATTTCTTTATTTTATTATTTAAATTCGTAATATCCGGTCGGGTTGTTCACGCATCGATCGCTTGTAGCAAGTAATAAATATTGTTTTCTCCATAGGGACTTGTGCAACATATGACAACTCTCACAATTAACGACTCATTAGACAATAGAGTTCACAAAAACATTAATAAACTATTTTTGGTATTTTATCAAAGAATTGGTGTGTAACAGAATTTTAACATAGAATATTTACAATTGTCAAGACTAGATTTCATTCATTTCATTCTCATGCATACACACACATCTCAATTCCATATTTAAGTCAAAATAAACTCACAAGATTACTAAATCCTATTTCAAGAGACTTTGAGCCTATGATAACTCACCAAGTTCCAATTCCTTCAATCCTTAACAAGTGAAATCATGCATTCAATTTCAGTTCTAGGTTCGAAAGACATTTTCCAACAGCTCAAGAACCATAAATGATGCATAAGTAGCCAAACCAAAAGCAAGCATTAAGCATGGAAATCAAATAGTAACATAGAAATGGAAAAAACATATGGATTAACATCACAAAATACACAAGAGTTCAGTTCATTACATTTAATCTCAACAAATACATTTAGCTCTCCATGGTGGAGAACCTAGGTTTTACAAATTAAAGAGAGAAGGAAGAAATGGAAACCAAAGACAAGATGTAAGCCTCTCCCAAGGCTCTTGGCAGCTTCTCCATGCTCCAATTGTGCCTCCCCTTCCCATCAACACCTCCAATTCATATATCCTCTCCCTTATCAACCCCAAAAGGGAGAGAATACCATGGATGAAGATTGAAGACCTAAGGAGGAGTGTGAGAGCTTCCCAACACCCCAATCAAACTCCAAGGACCTCTCTTAGTCACTCTAGGTGAAGAATGAAGTGTGGGTGGAGAGAATTTTTTTTTTCAAACCCTCACATGAAACATGTTCAAATATCCCTTTTCGACATGCCAACGTCGTCATCGATAGGTGTCATCTCAGCACCACCAGGCGTTGTATCAGTAAGATGTGAAACAGGCAACTTTAGAGAGTCACCGCCTAGTGGCACTTCTCCTCTGCTAGGCACCGCTAGCCACCCCAGCACCAGGTTTTATGAATTGAATGGCACTCAGCCCCACTTTTCCACAACTTAGCATTGTGAGGGCTCAGCCTCACTTTCCACCGCTCAGCCTTGTGGGTGCTCAGCCTCACTTTCCATCGCTCAACCTTGTGCAATTTGATAACATTCTTTATTTGAAGCATTGGATGTGATTCTAGTGGCGCTCGATATGGGTATTTGCTTCAAAATCAATTTTTTGGTTTCCGAAACATGTTCCCTTGAGTTCTTGCTTGTTTTCCTCCACCACAAATGCTTCCTATTGACTTATTTAACACACTCAAAATAGAGATTAGAGGTAAAAAAAGCATAAAATAACTAAAACACAAAAATAATACAAAAGACACTAAACTTGAGAATATAACAAGATAAAAGTTAGGAAAGAGTTTATTTATTAATGACAATAAACACACAAAAATATGTAAAAATTTATGTTATCAACATGCCCTTGTTTATAGAAAATCAAGTGCTTCTCTAGCTTCCATTCTCGAAGTTTAGCCATGGAGGTTTCCCTTATGCATGGGTTTCCTTCCAAGCTTGGGGCAACCATCTTTGGTGATCAACAATGGAGGATTCTGCCATGGAGGTTTTCTTTTGACGTTCAGCTTCAAATCCGCATCTTCATGTTTCCTTGCAGTGTAGGTTTCTTAAAATGTGGCTCAATGCCAATAGCGCTGCTCAGCCACAAGTTTGAAATTTACTTTTCTCAGTTCATCTTTCTAGCTTGAGCTACAACTTTTTAGGCTTAGCACCAACTTCGTAATTTTCTTCATTTTACTTGCAAAAATGACACAATTTTATTAAATTCCACTTTTTATGATTTCTCATCACCACGTTGTGTATTTTTGTGCAATTAAGAAAATTCTAATGATTTTTACATTGTTTTAATGCAAGATAAGTGTCTAAATGATGTGTACTTTAACTAATACTACACACTTATCAATATGCCCCAACATTAGCTATTTATTTTTCCCCAAACAAAGCTTGAAACAATTCCACAAAATGGTTTTAAAAGATTTGATCATGGTGGATTTAGGAATTTATCATTCACACTTTATCAAAATCAAAAGAGAAATGCAATCAAGTACTTGAATTGGAACCAATGTAATTAGTTAAAGCAAATGAAGTTCAATTATTATAGCTAAAGATCAAACAAAGGGTCTCTCAAATGATTTCCAGTTTAAGTGCAGAATTACATCCTCCCAAGTGTTCAAAGTGTTTGCTCTCTTAGCACCTTTTGCAATTCTCCATTTTGCTTTGTATTTTTATTCCCAACAACTATGTATACATGATTGGCAAAAATAACTAAAATCTGTTGGGCTTGTAACATGGCTAGTCTATCAAAGAAATTTGTTTTACAAGACAAGCAAGACTCATTATTAAAGAGGAAAACAACAATGTGCAAGTGCCATGAGTCTAAGTCTATTCCAACCATCTTTTTCTTTTGTTTTTCTCTTCTACTATAGCCCAATTTCTTTTCAATTCTTTCCATTCCTTTTGGTTACACCTCTAATTACTTGCTTTGCTTTATCATAATCATTTCTGATTTGAGGTGTTCAAATTTTAGTTTCATTTTGCTACAATTTTCATTTTTCCGTTGTATTCTTGGGTATGCTTTCAACATAGCCCAACTTTATTCCATTATCCATACTCACAGCTCACCAATCCCTTCATGACACACCCCACACATTTATTGCACCCTTATCATCAATAAGAAGGGTTGAATTTCCTTAACTCTAAGCTCAAGGTGTGTGCTTCAGTTCTTTAACCAAGAACATATCTACATTGCATCAATTTTAAACACTATCGGTTCTTGCTTCTTTCCTTTCTAACATTCTCAAATTTTTCAAAACATTTTCAAAGTGTGTTTTCCTTTTTCTTGCATGTTCCCTAATCCAACCATCCTAAACTAAGTTACCTAAAACATATCAAACATCTTAATCTAAAACAACATTTAAAAACACTAAAAACTGAAATTAAAATGAAAAAAATTAAAGTGTAGAAAAAAAAATCTATTGGTTAATGGTGGGAGATGGTTCTTCATTGCTCTTTTGGATTATATGATCTAGATGCTTATTTAAAGTCAAAGAATTCATTAGAGCCTTCTCCCTCCTTCTCTCTAGTGTTTGCTACCTCTTAATTACTGGAAGGGGTTCACCTTCTTCTTCTCTCACATTCTTGAATGTTGCAATAAGGGGATCATCTTTAATTTCCTTAGATGCACCAATATCAATATTGGTGTCCTTCTCTTATAAGGTTTCAACAACTCCTTCATTGATGTCTTGCACAGTTCTTGATCCACCAGCATCGGTACTAGTATAGTCGTAACATCATGGTCGAATATTACTAATTTAAATAAAACAAAATAATAAATAGTAATAAATCGACAATATATAAAACCTTTGTCCCAAAAACGCAGGAAATTTAACTTTTTATTATAAGCGCCAAAGTTCAAAAATTTAAAATGACAACATCACTAGTTCCAAACTATAAACATCATAATATTCAAATTACATAAAATATTATAAAATATTTTTCTATATAATTCACATGCTAGCGCTTCTTCGGCTCTATGCATCACCAGCTCTACTCTACCTAAAACATCATCAGCTCCCATGTAACAGGTTACATGATCATCACCAAATACAAGTAGATAGTGTGAGCTCAATAGAATCAAACATTCATATAAAATTATAAAACCTTCACTCAAAGAAAAATAATAGATCCCAAAACCTCTCCTGAGAACCATTCATTATGCACTAGAAATCATGGCCCTCCACCATGTTCATCCAGCTTCCACACACTTTGATAACGCCCTTAAGATGTCACATGTTGCCACGAACCCCCACTCGAGATCCAACCTTTACAAACCACCACTCATGGACCAACACGCGTGGGAAATCTCACGTTACGAACCACCATCTATAACCACCAAATGGAGCTACCAATATGAACAACCATCTATATTCTTAACACTGGATTCCCAATATCACCGACCATAACCCATGAGTTGCAATCAAGTGGAGATAGTCAATACGAGCCACCACACGTATGCTCCCTTAGTACAGTCAATACAATAACCACCACTAGTAAATGGGTCTCAGCATGTCACACATCCAAAGGAATTATTCAAATACGTGTAACCCATTCAACGCAATCCCAAAATCAGCCATGCCCTTGCGCTATCGCATGGCGCAACCTAAGCGTTGTCAGGCGATGAGTCACTATAGGTCGTCAAGCGCCCTACGCCCCATAAATCTCTATCTTTGCAGTTATCGCCTGGTGGGACCATCCTCACCGCAAGGCACCACGCGTTCTAGTGACCACTGCCCCAATAGATATTGCCTGGCAGAATCATTCTCACCGTTAGGCGCCACGCGCTCTAGGGACTCCTAGTTTGTAGCTGTCGCTTGGTAGTCTCCTCTATGTCACCAGGCGCTATACTAGTAGCTTAAAGCTACTAATTTATGCACTCCAAAACATGGTTTTAACCTTAAGAACACATATGCACAAGTCCAAAATATAATGTGTATTATTATAGCTCACCATCCTAATTTATGTACGAGCACACACACATTCTCAATTTGAAAGCAAACCCACACTTGAATTTGGCCAAGGATACACAATGCTTTCAAAAATTATAATACAGCAACCTAATCATACCCATACTCATACAAAGTTGCAGACTTTACTCAATTGGTAACTACCAAAACCCCTTTCAGCTCATCCCTCAATTTCCTCCACCTTACTATGTATAATTATACATATTTTCACACATTAGGTTCATCTTAGGAATACCTTCTAGGATCCCTTTCTTCCCATTCATATATCCCTTTACAACTCATTTATGTCGCCACACATTGCACATATATCAGTTCCATTTGTATAGTTGTACATTACCTTTCCAATTAAACTAATCCCAACATATGAATTACACAAAAGAAACATTCATGTCCTAGACTCAACACGGTTCACTACTGCCATCACACACTTAATAAATAAAAAAATCTTTAGGGAGCCCCCCTCCATTGCCAACATAGTGAACTGTAGAGTGCACCTCTGCACTGGTCGGTGCCTGGCGACAGGTCAAGCACTATCAGGCAGTGCATAAAATATGGGCAATTCCAGATTTTTCTCCTGCACCTGCACAAGCCCAAAACCTCAACGATCCTTCCTATTCACATGATTTCATACAACACGACCTCGCCTCAGGTTCACAATATTCAAGCATATTGATTCAACTTATACATACACCCAAAATCAGTGCAAATGCCAAATTTAAATCACATCCCTCATTCATCCTATATAGAGACAAACCCTCATACTCATGAAATCACTAATTCATCTCATTGTAGTAATCACATATATATATATATATATATATATATATCACTCCATTAGTCTAGCAACACTTTTACGAAAGGTACAAGAGCCCCAACGAGCCCCCAAACACCTCAAAAACCCACGAATTGGAGAAACAAGCTAAACCTGCGTGCGTCGCCTAGTGGCAGATGATGAAGGCGTGACCACCACCACCACCTCCTTAGAAGCTCCCTCAAGAAGGATCACTACAAGCATGTCTAGAGAGGAGTCTTCTATTCCATCATCCTTATCTTTGTTTTGCATTTCTTTAGTTTGAATTCCCTATGTTGGTTTAGAGTTGACTTATTTTGGTTGACTTGTTGACTTTGACCCAAGTTGACCTTTTGACCAAGATTAGATTAACTTAAACCAACATGCTAATCCTTGTTTGTCTTGTTTTTGTAGGTAATTAAGAAGAAGTAGAGTATGGCTAGGTGACACATGATGATTGCAGCACTTGGATGATGTGGAAGAGAGAGGAAAGCAAAAAGCATAAAGCAAAAGCAAAAGTAGACATGTACCTTGTCTCCTTTTGCCTTTTTGGTTTATTCCTTTGAAGGCTACTTGGTCTCCTTCCTCTTTTGGCCTAGAATCCTCATGGGAATGCATCCACCAATCATAATCAATCACTTGGTCAAGAATGCACATGTGTTAGGTTTCTAGGGTTTGCTTGTTAGTCCATTCCATGCATTTGTAATTGCTAAAGGACCCCTATGAAATCCTATTTAAAGGGTGCTCCTTGTCTTGTAAAAGGGTTGATCATTTTGTTGCTAAACTATTGTGTTTCAACCATTGTTTTTCCGTGAGCTCTCCTCCCTAGAAGTGAACTCACCTTTGCCTTATCTTGCTTGCAAGTAGCGGCACCATCACTCATCTCTAGGGCTTGGTTGGCTTAGATCCCCCCTATGAGTGGCGTGCTTCTTCCATGCTCCATCTTCTATGCTTTCCATTTTTAATGCTTCTTCTTTCATTTGTTCTTTAAGTATTGTTGAATCCGTGTGTGTGTGTTAACTTGAATCCAACTCTCTTCTTCCTTTCATGAGCTTGAGAAATGAACCTTCACATCTAGATAGCATGCTATCATAATGTCTAGTGGGAATTTTCAAAAAGCTTTCTTAAACAACTTCACCATATTCATAACTCTAAAAGAAAACAAGATACGCCTTCATCAGCAGTTCATCACCGCTAGGCGGTTCTTAGCACAAACCTAGAAATTGTGTTTATTTAACATAAGTCGCCTAGTGGCTTAGAAGGCTGGCCAATCGGTTTTTGGAAAATTTCCAAAAATTCAACAAAATCCAAAAATAAAAATGTAACAACAAGCATCACTGCTTTTCATGCAATTCATAATTACACAATCAAAAATTAAAATCATAGGGTGTAACTCCCCTAACCTGGATTTCCTTGCTCCAAAAGCCTTTTCAAGATTCACCTTGCCCAAGGTTTGGTCCCCTCTTGACCTCTAGCAATGGCAGCCCTCTTCCGAGCCTTTCCTCTCCTTATAGGTCCACTTGACTCTCTGAAAGCTCTCTCTTATGTGTAACCTGTTGTTGAGCCAAATTAAAGAATGAATTGGAGGGCCATCTGGGCCCTGTTTGTTGTTGTTAACTGTTATTGCACGTATGATGTGCTCTGTTTGTAGGGAATCTTCTAGCTTCTTGAACCGTTGGTGTTGATGTTGTGCTCTGGCACTGGGTTATGGCTTAAGCGCAGGACCTTGCATGTCTAAGTGAACTAAAATGCACCTAAGGTGTTTGATGAAAAGCTAGAACTATGAATGCCAATGTATGAATATGCAATGTGTACCGTACCTGACCAAACTTAACCATATAAATAACAACAAACAACAACCCCCACGTATATGCCGGAAACAACTAAAGTACACACCTCAGGCCGACATAGACCTAAACCAGCCTAATCTCATAACAAAGGTTGCTAATGGAACGGCCAACCTAGGACAGTGCACGGACAAAGATGACATAAGCCAACCTAGGACAGTGCACGGACAAAGACGACATAAGCCAACCTAGGACAGTGCACAGACAAAGACGATATAAGCCAACCAAGGACAGTGCACGGACAAAGACGACATAAGCCAACTAGAGAAGTAACCAAATCGGACCATTCCAAAAGACTTAGCAAAATCAAAACCCCCTGATATCCAATGAGCCCACAATAATCGAACTAAGGGCCTGGGTCAGGGTCCAGGCCCACCTACAGCCCAAACTAGGGCCCAGCCCATGACGTGGCCAAACATAATTAATACTCTATAAATACTTGTGGACCCCCGTAATTAAATGTATGCATTCATTACTCCATTAATCACCTGATTTGACTTTTAAGAGCTTTGGCTGACTTGAGCTTTGGAGTCCCTTCTACAGGTAACCCCTCCCGGGTCCAAGTGAACATACGCCAACCGGGAAGATGCCAACTGAGGAGACAACGGACTACATAGGTAAGGTGACACTTGTGCCTAATTTATCTTATTTGTTCTCTGCAGGAACACAATGCAAAGCTCCTAAATTCAATCTAGCGATGTAGAATGCTTCTAACAACTAAATGAATCACTAGAACTGAATTAAAATTCAATTATGCAGAATACCAAAATCTGAAATTTCTCCTAAGAGCACCTCACTCATGTGGATAGACGACAACATCAGAAATTGAAATCTAATGCATGAATAAAAATTGTAATGATACAAAATATGTATAATTCTATTGAACATAGGAACAAGAATCACTCAGAAACATCGAGTATAATTCTAGATCCTAATTGGTGAAACCTAATTAACGGTTTTAATGAACTTACGAATGAACATGAAATTGTATGCAATGAACGATGAATTAGATGCGTAAATGATGCATAAACATTACGTATAGTGTCACGATGAAGATGCAAGCACAAAACGAGCAAAAACAACAAAGAATCTTAGAGTTCGAAATCATAGTGCAATTAAAACAGCAACATGAATGTGCCAAATTGAGTAGAGTGATTCAAGTAGCTTGATCAATGTATGATTGACCATAAATCAAAAGACATTCGATATCTAGTTAAATGACCATGCATCTCTAAAATTCAAGAAGACTTCATCTGAATTTCAGATCAATATCACTCAACCTATAGCTTCCTTGAATCACACTTAATTCAGCCAATGAAATGGAAAAACATAGTAATTGAATTGAGAATTTGAAAATAAATCAACAATATACTAAATAGGAACGTCTTACAAACAAAATGTACGATGGAACTAAACCAAATCCTTGAGGAACAGCTCCATAAAGCAGGAAACCAGTAGCAAAAATTGTGCAGAAAATAGTGTAGTGAAAGCAAATGTGCTTATATGGTGGTCGTGAGTGAATGGAGAGTTCGAGAGAGGGAATGGATGATGTGTGCATATCTAGTGAATGATGGTATGCTTCAATTGTGCTTTGCCGCCATAGGTAACAGAAAACCATAACATATTACTAGTTCTGCAAGTTTCTAAACCTAACTTAACTACCATTTCTATGCCTACCTACTTTGCATTTCCACTTGGAACTTAGGTGGCAGGTTCTCTAGTGATTAGCACAACTTGCTTCAAATAATTTGTGTGTATTTAGTGATGTTTTAGTATCCACATGACCTACTACAAGGGGTGAATGAATCCAACTAGCTCATAGCAGCTCCAAATGCAATCATCCAATGGCCTTCCACATGTTAACTTTGCATGGTTCATACTCCACTTCACTTCTCCATCTTAGTAGTATCTTTCCTCACTCAACTCGCTTTCAGCAACTTGCTTTTAAGTAAAACATTCAGGTGATCTAAATATTAGGGAAAAATTAAAGAATTTTTTTTATTAAGTATAAAATATTATAGATTTCTAAGCATAATCATCAATGTTCTCTTAATAGGACAATTATGATGTATGAGCTCACTCAAGAAAGGAAATAAGATATCTTGAAAAGCATGAGTTGATTTTAAGTTAAAGTCTTGAAAGAATGACATTGAAGATTCAAATTGAGAAATGAAATTAAAGAATTGATCAAGTCATTCCTTATCGAGAAGATTATAATAAAGAGTTGAAAATTGAAATCTCAAAGGCTAGCAAAAGCAACAACTATTAGCACAAATGGATTTCATGCATATTGATTTGATGAAGGATTGAAGATCATGATGGATTGACGATCTGATTAATAGAGATTTAATGAAGGATTGTGATCTAATCAAGTGTAAAGCATTAGTTGAACTGGCTACATGAAAGCAATTGGAGCTTAAAGATGTGTCTGAACTAAAAAACCTACTGACTTAGGAATAGAAGTCTTGTGTCTGTTTGTAGCTATTCAATCTGTTAAAACAGCTTTTAACAGGTTAAACCACTTGGATTTATAGTTATGTAAGTAACATACTTGATCGATTGAAAAAAAAATCAACTAATTAAGCAGAAATTTTAGCCTGTTCAATATGTCAACCGACAAACTATATAGCTTATTTTTTTTTTGTGAGAATTGAGAGAGATTCACTTTTGGGCATGGAATCACTTTGGAAAAAATAGAAAATCTCATTCTTTCTCAATATGTCAGTGTTGGAACTGTTCGTGATCGACTTTGTATTCTTGGAGTTGTGATTTCTCTTGGTGTGTGCATTGAAGAAGGTTCTTGGTTGGCTAGGGAAAGCCACCATTGAGGATCGATCATTTTTGTGCATTTGTGGTGTGTCTGTTGTGATTCCAGATCTGCAAGAGAGGTTATTGCTATGTACTATGGGCTTCTTGTGTGATTTAAAAGCCTTGGTGTGTTGCATTGCATATTTCAAAAGTTGTATCTTGTACGGATTGTGTAAATCTTTTGAAATAGTTGAAAGTTAGGCTAATGTTGCCTTGACTCATTGGATGTAGCTCTGAGGAGTGAACCAGTATAAAAATTTTGTGTGATTTGATTTACATTTTTGCATAGCATTGCTCTTGGTTAAATTCATCAATAAAATCATTCTAAATATTATTTCTTTAAAATTTTGATGTGTTTATGTAACATCCCTGGCTAACCCTCCTCGGGCCCCAGAGGCTGTCAGGTTACTACAGCCCAATGCACCCCAACCCATCACCCTTCTCCGTCCATTCATACTGGGTGGGTTGTTGCCAGTGGGAATCGAACCCCCAACCTGACCTTTAACACCTCTGGCTCACCAGTAGATGCTATGAAGTTGTATCTTCATTAAGTTGTACCATTTAGTTGTTGATCGAGTTCCTTCCTTGAGCCAGCTCCTTGAACATTAAATTGGGCTATATATATATATATACATATATATATATATATATATATATATTTTTTTTTTTTTTTGTGGTTTGAAATGGGAGCATATTGGCTAATTGTTATACCATGGGGATGGTTTTAAGAGGATGTAAGAAGGATAAAGAAATAAAATATTTGATTATGAAGGTTGTAATTGTTGTATGCTAATTCTTCACTAATTGCATTGTTTTGGGTAGATTTTAGTCTAGATTTATTTTAAGAAGCATTTTAGGTTAGTTTTATAATTTAGCTTAATTAGGCAATTTTAGTGTTAGTCTTAGAATTAACCTTTGAATAGCCTAGGATTATAGAGTTTAAGTTTAGATATTAGTTCTTAGTTTGTTTTCCGTTTTAGAAGTGAGTATTCTTGTTTAATAAATAGACCTTGGAGTAGTTCATATATTAGTGTAGATTAAACTAGTGTTTTTAGGTTAAATGGTCTAGTATAGATTAGGACTGCTTTTGTATACATTTGAATAGTCGGGTTGAGTCGTTATCCAAGTTAGGACAAGTAAATCATAGGTCTGGTGTTGTTTTTAGTTTTAAGTGAGAATAGCTTAGTGAGTTACTTAATCCACTGTAGTTAGGTAATTTACTTAGCATAAGTAGCTCTAACTTAGGTTTTGTGATTCTAATGCAGCTAAAGGATGTAAAGTCAACAATAAAATATTGATTGAAAGCAACCAAAAAACATTTAAATAGTATGGAAACTTGCATTAACATGTGGCAGAGGAATAGTGACTGGAAGACCTCCTACTTAGGTTACTAGTTAGAACTATGTTTGTAGTTAATGTAGTTATATCCGTTTTGTTAGTTGAAGAGTTAGAAGTTACTTGTGTTTTGTTAGTTGAAGAGTTAGAAATTACTTGTGATAAGTAGTAGCATATGAACAAATTTGGAAGAAATAGTAAATTTGGAAGGTTTTCTCTTATCTCTTAAGGGTTATGCCAAGGAATGGTCTTATAATCAAAATTACCCTTATAGAAAATTGGGAAGATTTCAAAATGGAATTTGTGTGAATTTTAGTGTATGATAATTTTCTATTAAAAACCTAAAATATGATGGTTGTTATAAATGAATATAAAAATAATTATGAGTGGTTTTGTTTTATTATTGGGTCCATTTTGTTTGCTATTATTCCAACAAACTATAATGGCAAATGAAACGTACACTAAATATATGAGAAAATATGTAGTAATTTGCATTAAGGATGTTCCACTAAATTTACCCTTTCATCCCTGTTTAAATTTTTGACTTGTGTTCAATTGTTTGATTTTTCGGTAAAATCACTATTTTTTTGACCTTTTCTCTCTTTTTCACGTTTCACGTGTAAATTTCCCCCTTCCTTTCAGATCTCTCTTTCTTCCAACCATCTGTTCTTTTATCCTCTTCTCACTTTCACGTTCCATTTTCCCGCTTCCTTCTAGATCTCTCTTTCTTCCAATCTTTCAAATCTATATGCCAAAATATATGAAAAATGTTCTATTTTTATTTTTTTCCAACCTTTCTCTCCATCTTTTGATGTTCTTCTGCTAGGTTTTCAGGAATAATTCTTATTTTTTTGTTTTTTGCATATTAAGTATTAAGTGTGGAGATGTTTATAGGTTGTGTATTGTTTTCATGATTTTGTCATGATGGCTGATGAGGTTTTTTGTGTATTTCTGTTGTTTTGTTTCTTTGTTAATTAAGTATGGATACTTAACGCTGTTTTCTTTCTTCCTGTTATTTTCCCTTTGCTATAATGAAGTTTGAATCTTTTTATTTTTTGGATTGTCTTAGTTTATTTTGTAACCTGTGGTGTTATTTTTCACTTCTTATCTTCATTATAACAATTTTTTGTTATTTTTCTATAACGAAGGTCGAATCTTTTTATTTTTTGGGTTCTCTTCTTCGTTTGATTTATAAACCGTTGTGTTTTTTTTTTCTTCTTATCTTCACTCTAACAATTTTCTTTCATTCCTATTCTAATATATTTTTTTTTTTCCTTTTATTATTTTTTTTTTCTGGTGTACCGAAGGTTAAATCTTTCTATTGTTTTGAAGGAAAATTTGTTATCTTTTTGTTTTCTATGGAAGAATGTTTTATGAGATTAGGCGATTTTCGATGTTTGGACATGGTTAACTGCACGCTTAGAAATATACATGAGAAGACTTCATTTTTCTTTTATTTTTTAACCATCACATACTACCATTGTTGTGATTGTTTTTATTCTCTCTTTTTCTTCTATAATTCAGTGACAACTCTCTTTTTTCTGTCTCATGGTTATGAATGTCCATTTATTTATTATGTAGGTTGAAAAACCAGAGAAGAAAAGCTAGTTTTTTTGTTTTCAAATCGCACGAATAAGTGTTTCCTTATTACTATTATTTGATTTTTATTTTCTTTCATGTTTGTTTTGTTTTTTTGGTTTTCTTGCTCCCTTTATTTTCATGGTTATGTTGTTTTCATATAAGAGGAACATGTTTGTGTGTGCAAAACTCATGGACAATTCTTCTTTTTCCAGAACTCTAAACCAAGTATACATCTAAGAACATTTTTTTTCTTTAAGTTGCAAAAGGATATAGCTCAATACTCTTTTCTCTACTTAAGACTTATATCAAAGTTATTATGTGTTCCAAAGTCAGTCTTGCTATATGCGTATATAGTTCGTAATATATGTACCATTCCTTCGGCTTTCTAACGAATAAGATTAAACCTTTTACCGCATTAGTTAGCATTAAATGATCTTTTGCCTTCTATGTTGATGTTTGGATTTTATCATTCAATTATTTGCAGGTGTTCATTTTCTTCCTTGCTTTGTTGCCTATTATGAGTTGCTCTGATCATAGACATAAATCAACTTGTGGTGGTATCTTTAGAAATTCAGAAGCTGAAATTATGAGCTAATTTTTTAGTACCTTTGTAATCAGTTTGGTGGTTTCAAACTCTTAATTATTTTGCAATCAAAGATTCTGTTGTAACTGATTTTTAGATAAACTTATATTTAAGATAAGGAATATATCGGAAAAAATAGAATGATCTTTAAGGTTCTTTTCGTAAAAGAGAAAATGAAAAGAAAAAGGGTTATTTTTTTTCTTTTTTGGTAATGTAGAAAGTGAAAAGAGAAGAAATACATGAATCAGAATTGACAGACAATTTTAAATTGAGGATTGAGTTGTAACTAATTTTTGGGTAAAATTATATTTAAGATTATAGTTATGTTTAAGATTATCGTTATGCAAAAGGATTCGTGTATCTTGTTTTCATGCAATATAAATAATATAATGACAGAAAAAGTGAACTTTTATTGATCATTTCTATCATTGCTTTCATTTTTTATAAGATTCAGTAATCTAGTTTTTCAAAACCAAGGAGATTAATTTTATTATTAGAAACAAATCTGCCTTAATTTCATATTTCTTTTCTAAAACTGTTTTTGTTATATAGAAGCATATTAGATAAATAAAATAAAAATAATATGACAACATTATTTTATTTTAAGAGTCGTGCATTCACACCTCAGTTTAATATAATATATAATTTAAAACTATAATTATAATATATTATATTATTATGTATTACTGATCAATTATTATATTAATTTTATAATTTAACACAAATTTATATTTAAATATTATTAATATATTTAAATTATTATAAAGTTTAATTTCTTGTTATAAAAAAGTAGACTAAGATATAAAATTTATAATTTTATATTTATTCTTTAAAAATAAAAATAGAATAAGTGCATTGGAATTATAAACTAACACTACAAAAATAATTGTTTTAGCGGGGTTATATTTGGCGTTTCTAGGGGTTTTAACCCCACTAATGATTTTACCAGGAGTTTGAAATTTCCCTAGAAGAGCAAGTGTGGTTAACGGATTACCTGGGGCTTTAAACAATCCCGGAAGTAGTGCAACTTACCAGGGGTTTCACAAACCCCCGTTAATACCCGGGGTTTCAAAAACCCCCGTTAATACCTGGGGTTCCGAAAACCCCCATTAATGCCTGGAGTTTTGAAAACCCCAATAATGCATGGGGTTCCAAAAACTCCTGGTAATGCCTTATTGATAATTAAGTTGTACTTTCTTGATATTGTTATAATACTAAAGTTGTACTTTCTTGATAATTGATTTGTATAGTTAATTATTTAAGTACAAAAAGTACCTTATTCTATAGAATTTCCTATTTATTGCTTAACATTTTGGTACCAATCAATACAAATAAGCAAAAACTTCAAGGCCACTTCAAAATAAATAATTAATACAAATATTAATTCAAATGGTAGCAAGTCTAATAAGAATTAAATCATAAAAAAATATTTTATGATTCACTGAAGCATTTTACATTTTATGATTCAAAGAATCTTGAAATCAACATAGTATAGTCCAAACCGTAAAGTGTATCCCATGTTCCACTCCCATTGTCAAGCAATGACCATATAAAGTAACCTCGAATATTGCAATCATCTTCCTTATATTGAATTCATATTATGTCAGAATTAAGATGGCTAACAAAGTAGTGTTATAAACCCATAAGCACGAACTCAAAAACTTCCAATAATGTACCTTATAACAGCAGACAAATTTGAAAGATTGTCTCTGTGGTATCTTATCCTTTTGTCATCTTTTAAGGCCTTCTGTAAGGTCATAAAGGGTTTGCTTGGGTCATCCATTCCTGCCATCACAAACTAATAGGTATTAAAAATTTCATGATTATTGATAATTAAGATTAGATTAGTTAGATTTCATGAATATCTTATTGTTCTCTAAGATTATTTTTTTGTGAGATCACTTACCTAATTTCTTCTTCTCTTATCATAAGGTTAGTACTATAGGTTTCATGAATATTCAAAGATACCAATATATTATCAATTCAGTGATAAATTTTGTTTTATCCTTTCTTCTCCATCTGTCTAACTAAGTAATTTCGATAGTTTACCAACCATAAAACTACTAAGTACTGACCATTCTCTATTATAATTACTGGTGTGTCCCCATATTTGTCTTTCACATGTTTCACCAACTTTCTAATGCCCCATGGGACAATGTGCAACCAACTTGAAGCTGCCTGAAAAAATGGGGTCATGATCAACATTAATAGCTTACCGGTTGTAATGACTGTAGCATCAGAAATAGCATCTTCCATAACCAGTTTATGAATCCTAGTCCTACCGTTACGAGTATATACTTAGGTGTAGTGGTTTATGCCAATACAATCCAAAGATTAGGAATTTTGAGGTTGCAGAAGAAATCTCTGTTAATCTCTCACCTACAAGTTTCTTCATCCAAAGAGGGTATTTTCCAAAAAAAAAATGGATCAAGGAACCTGATTAACATTGGTGTTTGTGGAAGATGAGTTCTTAGTTGTTTTCACTAAGCTATAAATTTTTCTGAGAATCATTATACCACACGAAAGATTACCATCCAAGTGAGAAATCCATAGCTCTTGATGCTGCATCTTTTTCTTCATCAAGTTCTGTTATTGGTTTGTACCATATAACATCCAGTGTTATTCCTATTTGACCTCCTTATTCTTCCTGAATGCTCCATCCAAATAAAAGAGAAAATTATTATTGATACTTTTAGCTTTTCTGTAGTAAACTTTTTAATGATAGTTTGATCAAGTAAACCTGCACCCTGATATGTAAATCTTAAGAAGACTAAACATGTTTAGAAAGGATTGACCCCAACCAAGGATGGAGGCACATGCTTAAGAAGACTAAACATGTTTAGAAAGGAAGTTCACTAATCCTTCATCCCTTTCATTTGTATTTGTTATTTTTGATTCCCAAAGTTGACTTAGTTGAATTAACTTTAGTTGACTTGTTGACCTTTGACTAGGTTTGACTTGTTGACTATAGTTGACTTGACTTAAGCCAACATGCTAATCTATATTTATTTGCTTTGTAGGTTAATTAGGAGTAAGAAAGCAATGCTAGGTGATGTATGGTGATTGGGGAGCATAAATGATGTGGAGGAGAGAGTAAAGCAAAGGCATAAAGCATAAAGTAAAAGGCATGAAGCAAGTGTACCTATGTACCTTTGGTCTCCTTTGTTTTTAGCACACTTTGGCCACTTTTTGGAGACATATGAGACACATTCTTTGTCTCCTTTTGTGCTAGAACGAAATTATCCTTGCACACACCATAGTTAGGTCTTTTGTCTCATTTTTGTAACCTTATCTGACCTAGTTTCTAGAAGCTAGGGTTAGGTTTTTGTAGAGACATCCTTAGGTATCTTTTATTTGCTTAGAGGCCCCTAAACTCTTCTATATAAGGGGTGCTCCTAG
>Ga0214544_1008275_pt1 | contig 17448 bp, 20 predicted proteins | sample CNSS3metaG_FD_160074 | JGI IMG/M metagenome (GOLD analysis project Ga0214544, IMG submission 160074) | Root nodule microbial communities from cowpea collected in UCLA plant growth center, Los Angeles, California, USA - CNSS3 | ecosystem: Host-associated > Plants > Roots > Nodule | place: USA...
TGATTCATCACAGGGTGAGGCGGCGGGAGCCGACAGCGCCGGGGAATTGAGCCGTTCGAGCCTGGAGCCTGGTCTCTTCCCTGGGGAACGCGGTCAATCCTTCGATGCCGTCCTGGAGCGGATGCGCGCTGGGCCTCAAGACAGAACTGCGGCTTCAGATATGGCGGCGCCAACGCGCAACGAGATCAAGGCGGCAAAGCGAAATTTGGACAGCCTCCTTGAGAAGTTTGAAGCTTGCCGTCGAGCGGCCATGCAACGCTGCAACTTGGAAGAGGCGCAAGAGCTGATCGATCGAGTGGTCGAAGCAGGCTCAACAGTTCTGGAGTATTACGCGAATCTGCCTTCCAATTTGGCGCGTCGTATCCTACCCGACGATCAGGCTCGCCGGCTCCGCGACGACACGCTGGATGCGGGCAACCAATGTAACGAAGTAGCCACCCAGATTCTGTACCCACTTGAGAACAGGAGAAAGAAAGCAGAAGCCCTGCTCGACAAGGTCAAAGATACCGCTCCGCCCGACCAGCTGAGCCGCGTCGTTGCGGGCGTCGCGAACCAGTATGCTGCCTGCATGGACTGGTGGGGAGAGAAGGCGTTGCGCTTCGAGCGGATGCAGTCAGTCTGTGCGGCTACTGCCCACTTGCCAAGCAGCACGCCCGAGATGCGCAAGGCCGAAGAGGGCCAACTCAGGCTCAATACGGGCTGGGCGCTCAATACCAGGTGCATGTATCTGCAATCGCGAATCGCTCTCGCGCAGCTCTCGATTGAGTCGCGAGCGAGCACGTTAGCACCAGACGTGCGAGCCGCCCTCATGGACGAGAGCGGGCAGGTGCGTCTGCTCGGGACCTTTGTTGAAGATGTTTTTCCGGCATTTATTTCGACGGGCGAGGCCGTTCGCGGAGGAGCGGTGCTCGACGCCGAGCACCGCGCCGTTCTGGAAGGAGTCATGGAACGGCTTTCGGAATTTGCATCCCAACTGAGGGGCATGCTTGAGCCCCTGAGGGAGGCTGGAACGGAAGCTGACCTTCCTTTGCAGTTGCTTGGCGAGATCGTGGACGGAGCGTGGGTGACGGCGAACGACGTCATGCGGCTGCTCGCATTGCAGCCAAAGACGGAAGTGACGATTGAGCCGCCGGCTTGGGCTGCGCTTCCTGAAAACACTGCCTTGGTGGGTGAGGGCACTCCGGCGCGCAGAATGGGCAAAGCAAGGCGCGGAGCAGCCGCAGGCGAGGGGAGTTCGACGGCCAGCCCGCCCGCGCCGCAACTGGGAAGGTCCGATGCCGCGAGGGCCGCGACGGGCAAGGTCATCGTACTCTCGGATCTCGGTACAAAGAAACTCGCCACGCCGGAGGAGGCAGCTGCGTCATCCTCTGCGACCGATCACCTCCAGATGTGGCAGGCTCCGCCCTCCAGGAAAGCACTGCCGGGATTACTTGAGCGATTGGACGAGCTGCTGCAGTTCGATCTGCGGGCTCAGCAAAGCGCCGTCTCGCAAGCGCGCCAGATGAAGCCCGAGGACGCCGAACATGTTCTGAATCGCGTGATCAAGCGCTTGCAGACGCAGTCCTCCGAGATTGAGGCCTGTGTAGCCGCGCTGGAGGAGCCTCGCCGACGGGGCCTGCTCACGGCTGCGCAGGTGCCCGAAGTGCACGAAAAGATCGTCCGGCTTCAAAGGATGGGGGCCGAGGTTCAGGGGCAGGCAAAGTCATTGAGCGCGCGAGAGGCAGCAATCACGAGCGATTGCATGAAGACCTATGCGTTTCCATCGCAAAAATACCTTGTAAAGTTACGGGAAGCGGGGGAACTGGCGTCAGTGGATCCACCTCGCGCGTTGAAGGGAGAGCCAGGGACGCTGTTCGAAATCAAGCTGCAGTCCATGGCGCTGAGCAGTGGTGCGACGCCAAGGCCGATGTGGGTACACATCCATACCAAGCGGCCGGTACATGCCTGCCAATTGGCAACGCTGGGCGATCGCGAATTCGCCGCTTGCCACGTGAAGTCTGACGAACAGCGCGGCTACAATCAGCACTGGCAGAACGCTCGAGCCGCCGAGGGGCACAAGAACGTCGTGATCCACCGCGGCAAGCTCACTCCTGCGTTCTGTAGGTCCTTGTTGAGCATCGCCGCTGGCCAGCCGTGGCAGCCCCTTCCCGACCCGGAGCACGCTTCAGCTCAGATGGCTCGACTGGGGATCTAGTGAGCTGGTTGTCTTGCGCCGGTGAGCCGTTCGGCGGCAAAGTTCATGCCTTCGGATCGGCTCGGCGGATTGCCTGACCTGCGCCGAGCCTCGTCGGGCTCCAGCTTACACAAGAATGGAGCCTGGGAGAGAACACTGCTTACGGGAGGGTTATCGGCTGGCGATCCGGAGGATGGTCGGTCGTCGCACAAGCAAGCTGCCATTTCCTGCTGTGGCGAACTTCGGCGCTCGGAGAAGCTGGGCCGCTGACTATTGCAGGCGGCAAAGATATACCTGATGCTGGCGGCGGTACGCCCGGATGTCACAGTGCTTTCACCTGCCTGCCCGCGGCGAACTGGCCCGCAAACTCTTCGGGCGAGCTTCAACGGATCGCGGATAGTCCGGATCTATGGGAGCTGAGCGTCCCGGCCGCTTTGACGAATCAAACCGGGCGGTGCACGACAACGCCGCCTGTTTGCTACTCTTGCATTAGGCTACGACGGCCCCAGCATCACGCCTCCTTAGCCTCCAAAAGATGCTGGGGCTTGTCGTTCTTCATTGAGCGTCTCAATCCGATTAACGTCGGAGCCTCTTCGTTTCAATTGCAATGGCGCCGAGCGGCGCGGAGGCAATTTCAGTACACCGGCGTAAGGTCCGTCATTTCCCTGCTTTTTTCAGTCGCCGCCACGAGCGAGCAACGGTGGCATCGCCGGGAGAGCATGCTCCGCCGCAAGATCAGCTTGGTGGACTGTTCATTAAGTCATGGCGCGGGCTCACGATAGCAATCCGTATGACTAGTTTGATCGATCTTTTACAGCTCGATTCCGTGCGGCCCTAAGCACCCGGTGCATCACTTCGCTTTTGATCTCGCAGGCGATCTCGTTGACGATTTGAGATCCGAGCGACCGCTGGGCGTCAGCATCGCCCGTTAGACCCGCTTCGGCCGACCGTTGGTTCAGCCGAACTTGAAACTCGTCGCGCATCGCATCGATGAGCCGATCGTCCATTGCTGCGTACTTATCCATTCGGTCGATAGATCTGATCAAGAAAATCAATTTTACCACTTGCAGCGTCGTCATATAGACCGTCGAGAGCGGCTGGGGCTAACCTACGGAAGCGATGTCTCGAATGAAAAAGTCTGTGTTAGTGACCGCGAGCGCCCTCGCACTTGCAACGGCGGTGGTGCCTCCTTTTGCTGCAAACGTTGCCGCGCAGCCGGTTGCGGCGAGTGCGCCGGTAGCCGATACATCATATCCTGAGTGCGTGGATGACCCGTTGAATGGTATCTGCGATCTGTTTTTTTGCTTAACGGATCCCTCGTGCGTCCGGCACTGACAACGGGAAACAGATCAGGCAGAGAATGAGGGTCGAGCCTCGTGCGGCCGCTGCTCCGACAGCGGCCGCATCCTCATGCCGACTGGCTGCGCTGGCAGATAGTACAAGCCTTGTCTTCTTGTTTTCTAAAGAAGGGATGATCAGAGTGACGGCTCGACTTACAGCCAGTCGGTGACGTCCGCCGATCGTGCAACTGCCGCATCGGCGAAGATCGGGTAAACGGGAACAGTCATTTCAGACGGAGACGCTGCGCTCCGACAGGAGCTCCTGCTCGATGTAAAGCTGCTCCAACTTTCAGGATAGATTGCTTTTACGTGCTGGCCCCATAGCCGTCCTCCGGCTCGATGTTTCGCATTTCGGACATCATAGATGTCATCCTCACCTGTTCGGGTATGACTAGGGCAGCGGTCATGGCGTTACGGCCGTTCGTCTATGGTCGGGCACATAATTGAGTGGCGCCGTCTCCGGCATCATGAGCATGGCACAAAGCGCGGCCGCGCCCGCGAAAAGCATGTACCAGGCGGGCACGAGTGCACTCCCGGTAAGGTGGATGAGCCAGGTGACGAACGGTTGAGCTGTGCCTCCAAAAATGGCTATCGCAAAAGCGTAGATCGTTGCGAACGCGCGACCACGAATGTACTTGGGCAAACCTTCGGCCATGCTCACGTAGAAGGCGCTATACGGAATCGTTCCGATCAGGGTGAGGACGCCGAGACCTCCTAGAAGTGCGAAGGCACTGCGGCTCTCTGCAATCCACAAGAATACCGGATAGGTCATCAGCAATGCAGTGACCTGCGGCCATATCATGATACGCCGACGGCCTACGCGGTCGGCGAGCAGGCCGCCCAACAGTGCTGCAGAAATTCCGACCGTGTTGCTGATGAGCGTAGTAGCAAAGGCGAGAGGCGTGGAAACGCGGAGGGTGTTCAACGCGTAGGTCGTCATGTATCCCGTAACATAAGTCGTGATCGTGCAGCTGGCCAAGATGACAAATCCCAAGCTCATGATGCGGCGATCGGTAGGCCGTCGCCCCTCAGGCTGGGTGACAGGAACCGGCGCCTCGGGGCGGTGCAGCGTTTCGGGCAGGACGCTCCGCAACCAAAATCCAAACGGCAACGTGGCCGCGCCGAGCAACAGCGCGACCCGCCATCCGTACGCATTGAGCGCTTCGCTTGTCATGGTGAGCGAGAGTATTTCTCCAACCAACGCTCCGGCCGTCGCAGCTACCTGTTGGCTCGCGGGCTGAAAGGAGACCGCAAGACCGCGGGCTTTGGTGGGGGCCGCTTCCATCAAGTAGGCTGTCGTTGGACCGACTTCACCTCCGAGAGCAAAGCCCTGCAGCAAGCGTGCGAAAATGGCTAGCAACGGAGCGGCAAGTCCTATTGCCTCGTACGATGGCGTGATCGCCAATAACAGGACCGCGGCGCTCATCATGGCAAAGCTGGCGGTCATCGCGGGTCGGCGGCCGGCCCGATCCGAATACGAGCCGAGCACGATGGCTCCGATCGGCCTAGTCACAAAACCTGCGCCGAAGGTTCCGAGTGACAGCATGAGGCTGACGAACTGGTCAGTTGCCGGGAAGAACGCCTGACCGATCTGTATTGCGAAAAAGCTATAGGTCCCGAAGTCGTAGAATTCGATAATGTTGCCGATGGTTGCGCCCAACACCGCGCGGCGTGTCAAGCGTTCGTCTGCCGGACCGAGGACCGGCTCCATCCTCTCTGGAGTAAATTGCCTCGCCATCCTCGACCTGATCTGAAGCGCGATCCATGGCCCGAACATTTCGACCAGACAGGTCGCGCAAAGTTGCATTCCACTTGCCCGAGCACGTCCTCACGGCCATGGCCTGTTCACATGTAGGCTGAAGCGTGTCACGAGGGACCTCACGGTAACCTCTGCAATAAAAATGCCCGCCTTTCGTGGCCCGTTTTACCCTTGATCTGATGGCTGGCCCTGCCCGCAAGACAAATATGAGAACCTGCTATAGTTATCGGGCACCCAGACATTGCGCTGCTTTGGCGAGTTTGGGACAAATTGGCGGGAGCCGAACACGATCGGCGATGTCTCGCGCCCTTTCAGCCTCGGCCAGGTTGCGTCCGCTCCGTGAGGCGTCAGCGGGCTACGCCCTTCGTGGCCAAGCCGATTGCCGCCGCTCAGCGCCTGCGGCGGTCTCTCGCGCGCCGGGCAAGATCCACCAGTCATCGGTGCTCCACCTTTGTGTCGCGGCCGGGTCCCCTCTAGCGGGCGAACCGGCTGCTCACGGGTCGCTCGCGTCTGGCGACCGCCAAGACCCAGGTCGTCCGTCATAAGGTGCGTTCGGCGCTGCCCGCCCGCGCATGTTGGCTATCTCCTGCGCGAGGGCCTCACCCGGGACTGGGAGAAGGCCCGGCTATTTGGCCCAACGGCGACGAGGCCGATCTCAAGTCGTTCGGTGAGCGCTGCCAAAGGTTCAGGGGGCGTACATCTTGGTCAACCACTTGGAGAGCTGTTAAGGCAAACCAGCGACGCATACCCAGGAGTTACCGTTCGTGCGCCCGCAACGGGCGAGCACGAATGTGCCCTACGGTTCTTCGCCAACGGACGCTTGGAGGAAGCGGACATTTCAGCGGCGACCTCGCCACCGCGCGCACGAATTACGACGATTTTCCTTATTCAGGACACCAGTGAATTCTCTTTCCAACGCCCTGACACGAGTGCCATCTGCATGACGCAGAGCGTCCATAGCAGCCGGGACAAAGTTGGCGGTTTCTATTGCCTCACCTGGGGATGTAACGTTCCGCTTGCCCGATGTAGCTCCGGCTGTCAGTCCGAGGTTGTATCATGGCGCGCAGGGTTCGAGGCACTGGGGACTTCGCGGAACCCACTACACGCAGCGGCAGCCGCAGTCCCCGGATCACCGGCACCGCCGCACCCTTAGCCGTGCGCGGGAGGATCGTCTCGGCTGCTTTTGCGTCTCAGCGATTTCGTTCTCTCAGGTAAACACTTCTCTCCGCGCTTGCCGGACTCTCACGTAGGTCTCGCTTTCGTCTGTTCTCGCGCTGGCGCGGCTATCGCGGTCATTCTGGTTAGCGGCCCCGAGCATAGGCTCGAAGCGTCCGCCAGAACGACGGGTCGCGGGCAGAGGTCGAAATGCACATGTCGGTGCAAGACTGGGTCTGGCCGCGGTCCGCATCACCTGGACCTCCTAACCAGCTTTACGCCCAGGTGAACGCAATGCACGACGCAGACCCACGCGCCGACTGCGAGGCCAGGCGGAATGAGACTTGGCTCGGAGATGATCGCATCAGACGTGGCAGATGCGGCTGCGGGTTTGTCTCCTTCTTCGACCTTGTCAGCTTCTCGAAAGCCAGCCTCTTTAACATTCGACCTTGGCCCCTCGATGACGAAGCCAGCCATCTCTGAATTCGTGACGAACTCAGCTCATTCCCTGGGGGAGATCTTCAAGAGGCCGTTGTTCTCACAACAGAAAGGAGAGCTTTATGGATCCGAACCCGATCGACAATGCCCGTTCCCCGGAATCGCCAACAGCGCACGTCTGGACACAGGAAGATCATGATTTGTTCAGTCAGATCATGAATGAAGCTGGTCCGTCATCACCTGCCGCACCTGAGGAAGCGGTAGATGTCACATTCGCCGCTCCACAGAGATTTTTACACGGTTCGCAAATCGCCCCTGACGCGATGGTTGAGAGGCTGTTCCACCACGGTCTCTTGCCGGACTCGGACCAGCCGACGATGACCTATGAAATCCAAGGTCACCGCTACACGGCCGGTTTGGATGAGTCCAATCGCGTTCGTCTTGTTCATAACCCTGCGGAGGACCAAGTGGTTGGGGTCGGCCGGGCGGGGGTACCGGACTTCGGAGCCTTCTTCGCGGAGAAATGGCACTACGGAATGCCGCTCGCACAGCAATGGGCCACACCTGCCCTAATGGAGAAGCTGCGCCACGACGGTTTTATGCCGACCGCAGATAACTCCACCACGATCCTACTTAACGGACGGGCCTACAAAGCCGAATTAGCCGAAGGAGGGTTCGTTAGGCTTACACGGGAGACAACCCCGCTGTGAACCGATCGCGCGTGGCTGGAGGCCTGGGATCACTTCGGTTGTCCTTAGCTGGAGAGACATTCGTCCAATAGTGGATTATTCGCGCAGCCAGTGGGTACGCATCCTCGGGCCCACTGGCAGCCCACGAGATGAACAGTCATCCTGGACGTTTCGTCCGCGTGGCGCCGGCCTCAGTCCCCCCTGCCATATTGCCTGGGTATTGCCTCATCTGAGGATGTTAGTTTCGCTTGATCGATGTAGCTCTGGCTATCGGCCAGTCCGGGATTGCAACATGCCGCGCAGGATCGGAAGTTTCTGGAGACGCGCGGAATGCCCATTACGCGCGGCCAGCGCCGCAGCTTTAGCCGTGCGGGATGATCGTCTCGGCTGCTTTGCCTCTGAGCAATCCCAACAAGCTCTGCAGGATGGTGTCAGGATGGTGTGGTGCAGGCCGAACGGTTCGGGGCGTTGCTTCGCGAGGCGACCGAGAATTGCATGCGCGGTCAGACGGAGCTCGGCCGCAAGCCAGCGCTCGATGTCGGCTGGGTCCGCGCAAGTTGGGTAGCGAAACCGCTGACCTGGAGGGGTTACTCGGAAACAGCGTAGGCCCTGCCGATGCGAGCCTAGATAGCCTCGGCGGACGCGCGAGGTATTCTCAAGGAGTTGCCAGCAAAGGTCGCATAGCCGCAACCACTGTCGCAAGTGGCTTCGCGTAGCGGTGGGATCGCGTAAGCGTATTTGTCGGTCGGGAGTCCGGCCAATTGGGCACTACCAGATCTGGTCGTTTTGCAAGCAGTACCTTCGCCGTAGGATCACGGCAAAGAGCGCATGCACATAGGTGTGCGCAATCTGCTTCGAAACGCGGAAAAGAACGCCATGGTGAACATCAATCAAAATTCCCAATCTCTTGCAGGTGCACGCGCCGGACAGCGGACCATCACCGCCCTAAAAGTCATTATATGGAGAGCGCTGGCCCGGAGACGCCGAGGTTTCCAGATGACACGCAGAATGAAGCCGATGGCGCGGATGGTCGCAGCAACGAGGCGCGCGATCGCCATGTACGATCTCGACCGGTGCTGCGCAATCTGGTGGCTCTATCGTCTCCATTTCGGATTCACCGGCGACGTGATGTTGGGGCTCGCCGCGGTCTCGGTTGCCCACGAGAGATCCCGCTGCGGAATTTAGAAGTCGTGCATCGAGCGCATCCCAGCCCGGTCGCAATGGCGCGCGCAATCGGCTTTGAAGCGAGTTCGTCCGGACCAAGAAATCGAGCCGGACGAGCTTTGGTTCTGCGGCAGAGTTGCGCCCGCCTCGTCCAAGGCGGCTGATATGCAATCGTGGCAACCCGGCGAACAGCGTGGTCGCGACATGCCAATCCTCGGCGGCAATTGCGCGCGGAGGACTGGTCATCAGCAAACTTCAGAACGGCATCTAAGAATCTGAAGTCTGGAGCCTCGTTAGTGAGGTCCTTAATTGAGCTTATAAGTATCCTGCCGCCGATCGGAAAGCAGAAGCGCTATCCCGCGCTGACCTCGACGGTGATCCATGCCGAGCAGCGCGTGACGCCGAAGAACAGAAAGAAAATCGAGTGGAAGCTGATCACAGATCTGCCTGTTAGCTCCCGCACCGACGCCATTGAGAAGCTCGAATAGTATGCTTTGAGATGGAAGATCGAGGTGATCCACAAGATCCTCAAATCAGGCTACAAAGCTGAGGAGTCGAAGCTTAGGACCGCCCAGCGTCTGACCAACCTGATCTCGCTCTTTTGCATCCTGAGTTGGCGGGTCTTCTGGATGACGATGCTCAACCGTTCCGCTCCACACGCGGCGCCAACCCTCGCGTTGACCGCGACTGAAATCTGCGTGCGCGATCGCCTCGTCAACGACAAACCAAAAGCAATGCAGAAAACGGTCTCGCACTATCTGATCAAGATCGCCCGGCTCGGCGGTTATCTCGCCCGCGCCAGCGATCCGCCTCCCGGCAATACGGTCATGTTGCGCGGGCTGTCGCGCCTCACCGATATCGCGTTAGGCGCCTTGGTCGGAGGAGAATTTGTGGGTAATTGAAAGCGTCACCGGACGCGTACGAGCAGACGTGGGCGCGAAGCATTTCGGCGGATGACGGCCACGCGCATTGATGACCTGCCGCAGGCCGAATGGCTTGTGGCTTATGCTGCATATTTGAATCCTGAAATGAGGGTCGATTGGACCAACGTCACTGCTCATATCTTGTCGACGTGGTGCCGATCAATGACCAGCATTGGTCGTTCATTGGGACGCCGAGCGGCTTCAGTTTAGCCTCACATTCGTTTGATACGTTTGATCTTTGGAAAGCCGAACAGCGAAGCCAAAGTGAAACGTACATAGTGCTGCCCAGAGTGGGAGGCGATCCACCGATGAAGAGATACTCTGTTGCCGCTTTGCTATTTCTGAGTCCCGTTAGCCCCGTCGTTGCCGGCTGGGGGCCATCGCGTATTCGACGTCCGACGGCGTGGTCGGGATCTCCTACGGCTCTGGATCGCAAGCCGACGCGCAGCGGTGGGCTCTGCTTGATTGCCAGGACCCAGGGCGGCTCCAACTGCCAAACGGCTATTGTCGAGAACGAGACCTGCGCTGCTCTTGACGATGACGATAACGGTTGGGCATCGGCGTGGGCTTCAGACCCAAGCGATGCGTGAGAGCGTTCACTTGTACTCGAGCCGTGCGAAGCCGATCAGCACGTCATGTCCGGCATCACGGACTTGAGCGCGTGGCTGTCATAGGGACTGCCGACCGTCGCCCTCACGCGGAAGCCGAACTGACCGCCGAGTCTGACGCCAGCGTGGTCGCAACGGAGACCTTGACCTAAACTCGTAAGAAGCGGCGCGAGGCCAATCGCAAGGGCGGCCCGATCATCGAGGCCGCGTGCTGGGCGTTGAGGCTTACTGAAAAATACAAATGCACTCCTACAATCGACCGGTATGCCGAGTGCGACGAACATGGCAGTACAATATGCACGGCAGAGGGATGGGCGGGGCGCAAAACACCGAATTCCGCAATTTGACGCCACAGGAGACCTGCCCTCTAACGGGCCGGAGTATCTACGATGGTATGGTCCGCAACCGAGAATGTCTCACTGATCGGCAGCCTGAACCGTCCGGGTGATCCTGAAGTCGTGACGACTGACAGCACAGAGAGCATCTCTGAGTCATTGCAGGAATTTCCGTGGCGCATTGAGCGGGTGTTGATGGCCCCCGCGTACTATTGACCGACTGCGCAAAGGCCTGTCAGCTTGCGGTAAGCTATCACAGATACAGAGCGCCTGGGGTTAACGGGATGTGACAGGGACAGCGCTATCGCTCCAGATCGATCGGCGCCGAGTCACTTTTCCGCTAGTCTCAACGGCAGTGCGGATGTGGTAGGGACTAGTTGCCTGGTTTCAGCCCCCCGGTCGGTTAGCTCCGAGCCGCGCCCGCACTGTTTTACATCTTGCCCCGACCAATCCCACTGCTATCTTGACAAGCTTCGCAGGTACTCTGGCGAATGTCGGTACACCACCTGAACAGGTGAGGCCACGTACTTCCATTTCTGCCCCAACGCGCGCAATGAGTGGCGTTTGACACTACATGCCGCCATGAGAGCCGCCTGAACCGCGAGTTCGGCGGCTAGCGCTTCCGCGTTGAAGGCTATGCCATGGAAGAGTTGGTCGCGGAGCTTGGCGCGGCCTTCCTGTCCGCCGATCTCGGCCTAACACCGGAGGTGAGGGAGGATCACGCCTCCTATATCGCGTCTTGAATCAAGGTGCTGAAGAACGGACGCGCGATCTTCACGACCTCGTCCAATGCGCAACGGACGGCGGAATTTTTGCATGGTTTTCAGGCCAAAAATTCTGTCGCGGCCTCAGCCGCGGCGGCAATCATCGATCTGGACCTCGTCATTTTAGCTCCAACTAGCTTGGGTCTCCAATGTACTCTGGACGAAGTCGTTGACTGGGCGTCATCCCACTTACAGCGGGGCGGAATGTTTGCACGGGTTTCACATAGATAATTCGCTGCGGCTGAGGATGCATGGGTTTGAAGCGCGAGGCCCGGTCTCAATCGCGGCGACCGTACCGACCGTGCGAGGTCAACGGCCCTGCTCACGCCTTGCATACCACGATGTCCGTAGATGCTGCGCGACGCTCGTCCCCCCCGACCACGGGTTGCGAGTCCGGCTTGTGTGCGAAAGGCTCGAGGCCGAGCCCGATGACTTCAAGTCCTTTCCAACCGAAATAGAGCGCAACCACGTGCAGCAACCACGAACTGCCGGACGGCAACACAAGCGAGACTGTGAAAGCAATTCGTAAGCCGCCATTGAGGGCGAGATACGGCTCGTCCATTCATGAGGATCAGCAGGACAAAACTTGCGATGCCCGCGAGCAATTTGGGATCGAGGGGCGCCTTGGCAGGGGTGCAGCCACGCATCGAACCGCGAGGGGCAGCATGGCTCGCAACGTCATCGTCTTCTCAGACCCGCAAAAGCGGTGAAGAAGCCCGGCAAAGGTATCGAGCGGCGAGAAGGAAATGCTCATGCGGAATTGATCGCACGCACATGAGCGCGCGCGGCTCATGGCCCGCGAGGAGCCGCCACTCAGTGTCACATCCGAGCGAGGCGACACCGAACAGGCAAGGAACTTGCCGCAGCGGAGCGGGGCTTGCTGAGGCGTGCCAGGTTGTCTGATTTATGTCTGTGAAAACATCAGCACTTCCGGGTTGGGGGCGTCGACGATCGATGACATTACGGAATGTCGTCCAAAGGCGGCATTTTTGATTGTCAACGAACGGCGACAAATGCGAATGTAAGCGAGCGCTGACATTTGGGATTGCCATGCTTATCCGTACACCTGCCGACCTCGGCGCCGTCGTTCGAGACAGACGCAAACGCCTCAACTAGACCAGGCGACACTGGCCAAGCGGATCGGCGTCAGCCGTCAATGGGTGATTAACGTCGAGCAGGGTCATCCGCGCGCAGAGCTGGCTCTTGTCCTCCGTGCTCTCGACGTTCTCGGCATCGCGGTGGACGCCAACAGCGGAGGGCCCACCAGCCGCGGGTCTATCTCCGCAGTTGATATCAACGCCATCATCACCAAAGCCAAAAAAGGCAAGACATAATGGCCGAGCTCATTGCACTCTTGGATGGCACCGAAGTCGGTCGCGTCCGCAGTGACGCGCGGCCGGCTGACCTTCGTCTATGACAACGCATGGCGCAACGCGGAGGGGGCCTATCCCCTGCGCTTTCGATGCCGCTCGCCGCCGAGGAGCACGGTCCAGCCACTGTTCAGTGCTTCTTGTGGGGGCTGCCTCCTGACAACGAGCAGGTGTTCGAGCGCTGGGACAACAAATTTGAGGTATCGACGCGCAACGTGTTTGCCCTCATCTGTAACGTCGGTGAGGATTGCGCCGGGGCCATCCAGTTCGTCACGCCTGATCGATTGGAGGCTCTGAAAGCAGGCAAAGATGACAAGATCGAATGGCTGGATAAGCCTGATAGCAAATCGGCTTCGAGTCTTGCGCGAGGATCACGCTGCCTGGCGTCTGCCCCGCGACACGGGTCAATTCAGTCTTGCAGGCGCCCAGCCGAAAACCGCGCTTGTCCTCAAAGACAACAAATGGGGCATTCCGTCCGGGCGCATACCAAGCACGCACATTTTGAAACCACCGACGGGCCATTTCGATGGTCACGCCGAGAATGAGCTATCTGCCTGCAGCTCGCACGCGAACTCGGGCTGCCAGCCGCTGAAACCAAGGTGATGCGCTTCGAACACCAAATAGAGGTCGTGGTTGAACGGTACGATCGGCAGGTCAGCGGGAACGACATTATCCGCGTTCATCAGGAAGATATCTGTCAGGCCATGGGCATCCCGCCGACCAAGAAATACCAGAACGAGGGCGGACCAACGCCTGCCGATGTGGTCAAGCTCTTGCGTACCTACTCATAACGGCTTCCGCGGCAAAATCGGTGTACCCCACCGTTCTCGAATCCGAAAAGCCACTTGATGAAACGCGCCAATCTAGCGTCGCCGATCGAACAGCGGTTTGTAGGCCCGTACCGCTCCTTTCAACATGATAGACGTATTCCGCGGGTTCACTCTCGAAGTAGATCGTCCGACCCTTCTTGTATCGCTGATAATGTGTGGAAGATCGTGGTGATTTTAGCATCGTCGGCATAGATGAGCATTCAGGGTGTGTTGGTTTCTCAGTCATGGATCCGCGCGCTTCGTATTCCGGCTGTGTATGTCCGATTGCCGCCTCAATGTCGTAAATCCGACAGGAGCTGCAGGAGCGACTCCGCAGAAAACGCTGTACGTGGGCATGTTCTTCTCGTCCAACAAGGCGCAGTCGAGATTCTGTGGGTCGCACGGCGGTTGCTAATGAGCAGAGAGATTACCGGATGAGGAGGGATGGTCGGAGCCGGACTTTAGTGTTCACACGGATGAGACTGTTGCCGGTTTCAACAGGCGTTTTGCAAGATGCGGCTATTGCGGAGGCGTCATTCACCACGCCTCCCGCGGTTACAGGCAAAGCCGATGCCCCATCCCAAGTCACACAAACGTGCTTCGGTCATGAAGCGAAGGAACCGGACAGAAGTTACACGAGAGCCAAGGACAAGAACTTACACGAGCTCAATGAGACTTCTGTGGAAATGCTGCATGTCATCGGAATTGGGATCGGCCCATTTAACCTCAGTCTTGCGGCGCTTATTGCACCTACTCCGCTCCACCGCACTTTTCCTGGAGAAGCGAGACGCACTTTTTTGGCATTCAGGCCTTGCACTGCCGAACAGTCGCCTGCAAGTGTCGCCGCTCAAAGATTGCGTGACCCTAGTCGATCCAACTAGCCCATACTCATTCCTCAACAATTTGGCAGTGCATGGTCGGCTCTACAGCTTTGTCAACAAGCGCAATGCTTCAACGTCCCGGCAGGAGTTCATTGAGTATTACCGGTGGGTCGCAGGGCGACTCAATACGCTCCGCTTCTCGGAGGACGTCATGGATGTTGTTCCGTTTACGGACGGCTACCGCATCAGCACGAATACAACCACATACTTGGCGCGCGCTGTTGTTGTGGGCGTTGGCGTAGAGCCCAAGATCCCTCCCTGCGCCAGATCTTTGCTATGTGACACTGTCTTCCATGCAGCCGACTACCTCGAGCGGCAGCTTCCGCACGCAGCCGAGCATGTGCTCGTTGTGGAAGGTGGTCAGAGCGGGGCTGAGATTATTGAGGACATGCTTACTCGTTCTGTATCCACCCAAATCACGTGGGCAACGTCGCGTTCAAACTTGTTTTCCATGGACGACAACAGCTTTGTGAATAAGACTTACACACCCTCCTATAGCCGTCGCTTTCACGCTCTACCGCTTCAGCAGCGCCGGGACATAGTCGAGGGCGCGATGCTTACGAGCGATGGAAATTCTGTCGATTTGTGCAATCGCCTCTATGAAATGCTGTACGAACGCAGCGTGGATGGCACGCTGGCCGACCGTTTTCGTGTGTTGTCCAGCATAGTCGTGAAAGACAGCACGTCCCACAAAAAGCGCTGGCGAGTAGATCTAGATGAGATCGCAACGCAGCGAAATAGCTGCATTCACGTCGATCGTATAGTGCTTGGTACAGGTTTCCAGCCACGTACGCCGCCCTTCTTGGAGGCCTCCTCGAGGGTGCGTGTATGGAAGATGGCTTGCCCGTACTCGGCCCGGACTACGCAGTCCGCTTCGGTCGGCACATGCCAGGACCAGTTTATCTACAAAATCAAAGCCGCGTGCAGCACGGATTGCAGAGTGCCAATCTATCTTTGGTGGCGTACCGCAACAGCCAAATATTAATAGCCTCCTCGGCCGACCGTTCTATTTGAATACATCCGACAGGCAGATGATTCAGGTTTGCGCACCTTCAGACACTTCTGAACGAGACGCCGGTGTGGTTGCGATGCGACCAACCCGAAAGGAATCGGGTAGCAAATGAGCGGCGGCTCAACCTCACCGCTGCCGGCCCGGATTGCGGATGGAACGGCCAAGGCCGCCGACCAGCTTTCAGGCACGCTCGACTACCGCGCCTTTGTACCATTTTTGATTGCCTCCATTGTCATGCAGCAGCTTACGGCACTAGCTTTCTATTGCCGGACTACATGCATGCGCTCGAAATGGATAGTCGAGCCGCGGGTCTTGTTATTTCCAGCGGCATGGCTACTACTCTCGTTTCCTGTTGCTTGGCTGGGTGGCTGGCAAAGCGGATAGGCCTATTACCCACGTTGACTGTCGCATCGCTGTTTATGGCGTTAGCCATGCTGACTTCTGCCGGCGCTGCCCTCGATACGCGAGCGGCGTACGGTGGAGGACTATTGGTGGGCGCTGCTTGGTCAGTGTTCTTCATTCTGGCACCGCTGCGGATCATTCGCCATCTAAGGCCCTCAGCACGTATTCAGTATTTGACGGTCTTATCCGGATCACAAATGGCTGGGCTCGGCCTAGCAGCTCCACTTGGTCACTTGCTCGCAAAATTCACTGGTTCGCTGTCCACGATTTATGCGGTGCTTGCGATTGCGTGCGTGATCGCCGCCGCTTGCGTAGACCTTACAAGACGCGCGACGTCGAGGCTATCGGCACTGGCTGGCTATGCCGGATATCGCGATTACACTTGCTGCGACTACGACACTGCTTCAGAAATGCACAGCGCTCCCGATCGCCATGACTGCGATTTCAGCCTGCATGTTCGCGGGGCTGTCCACATATCAGAGCGCGTATTCCGCATCACGCACTTGAATTCCGATCTGTTCTTTCTCGTTTTTACTGCTACGAGCGTGGTACAACGCGTCTCAGTCGCTCACCTCATGGGCAGCCTGCCGTTACGTCGACTGGCTCTCACACTCATCCTACTGACCGCTGCGTCTCTGGTTCTGTCCTTCTCAACGGTGGCAGCACCTCACTCTATATCGCAACCACAGTCCTCTTTGCCGTCGGCTATGGGTTAAGTTATTCAACCTTGTAACACGATAGCCGTCAATCTCGCCGGCGAGCACGGCGTCTCCGTGCCCACTACCTCGCAGATCTTTACCCTCGCATACTTCCTCGGACTCTTCGGCTTTCCCATGGTCGGAGGGCAGTTGGTCCGTGGATTTGGCCTTGACGTGATGTTGCTGAGCCTATTGAGCGCGACCGCTCTTAATGCGGTGCTAGCACCCGCCGCGGGCAAAGCACAACTGATCCGCCTCATCTTAGGAAGGAGCTCACACATGCTGACTGAGGCACAACAATCGAAATGGCATAAGGATGGATACCTTCGACTGGAAAGGTTCTTCGATCCAGCCACGCGCGACAAGATTTCTCGTTACGTTGAAGAAGTCAGGCCCGGCTGCAGGCGGCGCATGAACGAATTGCGATGTTCTCCGCATCGAGACCCCAGAGCGGACCTGAAGCCAGAGTAGATCGTTTCCCTAAATCGAAGGGCCACCTCTAGCGCTTATGGCCACGAGGTCATTGAGCCATAGCCAGGGCTGCCTTGCTCGCTCGGGCCGTTCCTTTGAGAGCTTCTCGGCCAAGCCGTGATCGCGCCGGGGGTCAAAAGAGAGACGACACTCGTGCTAGAAAGTACTCCCCCGCGCTCCATTCCTGAGGCCGGACACTGAAACACGCAACAAACGCACGGCACAGCCTGCGCACAATTGGTCCAGGCATCTTTCAATGTGGCGTTCGTCGATCCGCCGCTAGGGGCATGCAGACGCCTCGTGAACTTGATCGCCTCGCGCGAGTCGCGCCGGCCCGATGCTTGCGGGAGCCGCGGTGTGCCCGCCTGGTGCTACTTTCGGCCCGGCAGGCTTGCACGATCAGCTCAGGTAGAACATTGTCGCGGCGATCGTCAGTTGAAGCCGGCAGGAAGTGCGA
>Ga0214544_1008277_pt1 | contig 17446 bp, 9 predicted proteins | sample CNSS3metaG_FD_160074 | JGI IMG/M metagenome (GOLD analysis project Ga0214544, IMG submission 160074) | Root nodule microbial communities from cowpea collected in UCLA plant growth center, Los Angeles, California, USA - CNSS3 | ecosystem: Host-associated > Plants > Roots > Nodule | place: USA...
TTATTCTCATCAGGGGTCCATTGTGAGAATTCTTTAGGAAAAGTCTCTCCATCCACTATTTTAATTGGTTTAAAAGGTCCATTCACCACTGCATCCCATACCCCTTTGTCTACTGATTCAAGAAAGAATTTCATTCGAATTTTCCAGAAGGGATAGTTTTCCCCAGCAAACAGAGGGGGCCTGTTAATGGATGCCCCTTCAACAAAGGTTTGAGATGTATTAGACATAACAGGATCTTTCTAATCGATTAGCGTGCGATTAACCAGCTCTGATACCAATTGTTAAAAACAGATCTGTCTAATACTCTTAACCACAAAGGGATCTGTGTTGATTAATGAGTTTCTCACTTATTTAATGTGAATCTTGAAGGAGTCTTTAAGGTTTAAAGCTCAGTTAATTAATTACACAGTTCTGGGTTAATGGACTGTTTAAAACAATCAAGAAGAATTAAAAGAGAGAAGAAGAATCAAAACACACAATTTATACTGGTTCGATTCAAGGCGAATCTACATCCAGTCTTCTCCTAAGTCATACACTTAGGAGGATTCCACTAAACAGAAAGGTTCCAAGAATTACAAGCACACCTATGTAATTCTAACCCCAAAACCCAAGAACTTGATTCAACAATCAAGAACTTCCCCTAGGAGCAATGCATCCACACAATTGCACCTAGGTCCACACTTCAACCACTGAAGCTACTGTAATCAAAAATACAGAAAACAAAACAAGAAACGAAAACACCTAAGTTGTGCAGATTTGACTTGATGCTCCTTGAATCAAGCAAGATCCATCATGGTAAAGTCAACCATCAATCATTCTTGGATCTGTGCTTGGGTTATTGCAGAATCTTCTGAAGTTCTTGTGTCTCTCAGATGGCTCTTTCTCAGATGAAGACTGCGTGATCTCTCTCAAAAATTCCAGACCCAAAACAGATTACAAACAGCTTTTATACAAAGGTTTTTGCTGTCACTAATTCAATTAGCAATTTACCTAATCGATTATCGTGAGTATATTTTCACTTACTTAGTACAATACTCACAGCTAATCCATTAGTTAAAGAGCTAATCATATGCAGAAATACACAGCAAGCCTGAAATACAATTGATAAAGAGAAGCTAATTTCCTAATGCATATCCTAACTGGACCAAGCTATGTTTTATCCTAGATCAATAGACATCATCAAAATTGTTCTTCGTTTATGGAAGAAAGGCTCCCCCTGCCAACAATATTTATCATTGTTAATAAAAACAAATGTTCAAAATCATTCGACCAATTTTAACTAATAAAATAAAACGTTACTAAAACTAAGACTTAGAAATTAAATTAGATGAAAAAAAAAATTATGGCTAAATATGTTTTGGATTTCGAAGTTAAGCACTGAAAAAAGGAAGATGATGCTTAAATCAATATCTAAGAAAAACATTGACGAAACATTTCAAGAAACAAAAAGATTAGGTCATGTTTCATACCTTGTGTCAAGATTAATCTTGTGTTTGGATGAGGGATTTAAACCTTCAGTCTAGATCGACTCGGCTCGACCTAAGGCTCGGATCGACTTGACTCGACTTAGGGCTCGGACCGACTCATGTCGACCTCTAGTCCAAACTGACTTGGCTTGACCTTCGACCTATTCCGACTCGGCTCAACCTTCGAATTGAAAGAATTCCTTAATTTTTGAGGGAATTACGGTGTAACCAACTACGGTGGACCCACTCTTAAAAGCATCCAAACACTAATTGACGCTTTAACATGACAGCTAATTTAATACATTCTTTTAGTGTATTAAATTTGAAATTGTCAATACCTATTGTATGAAAAGAAAATCAATGACGAACTAGCTCGTAACTAATATTATTTTACACGTAAATGTTTAGTGACCCAATTAAATATTAAATTTTATTTTTCAACTAAAAACAATAAACATTTAGCAACCATTAAATTTTTGGATCTTAATATAACATTTAACCATAAACCCTAACCCTAAGTCTTAAAATCGTAACCATTAAATCCCAAACTCTAAACACACTCATCTAATGCAATTTTAAAAATATTGAATTTAGCGACCAACACAATTCGGTCGCTAAATGATGTGTTCGCCATTTAGTGACCATTGCATATTGGTCACAAATTGCTACGTTAAAAACATTATATTCAGCGACCACCAAGTTTTTGGTCGCTAATTACTATGTAATAAATATTTAGCGACCACCACGTTTTTGGTCGCTAATTATAAAATTATACAAATTTAGCGACCACCATACTTTCGGTCACTGATTCAAGCATTAAAAATTTTTGTTAGCGACCAACGACTTTTCAGTCGCTAAAACGTATTTAGCGACCACCATGGTATCAGTCGCTAATGAAAAATTTATTCGGTCGCTAATGTGGTTGCTAAAAAGTCTACATTCATTTGTAGAAATATAACCACCGATTTAGCGACTAAATTGTAGCAACTATATGTTAAGGTCGTTATTTCAGTCGCTGATTAAATTTATGTAAGTACAATAATATTTTGTCGCTATAGTGGTCGCAGATTGCAACAAAAATCATTCAATGGCTAATTCGGTCGCAGATAGCAACCTATATTTTTCGGACGCTAATTTCGGTCGCTAAAACATTAAATTCTAGTAGTGACCTAAGCATAAAGAGTGTGACTTGCTTATGTGGCAAAGTCACACTTCTTGCATGCACTCCTTTTGGTTCAAAATTAAAGTTTTTAGAACCAAATTTCCCTCCACTTTTTGGACACCTAACTCTCCTTTTCTATTATAAATAGAGGAGCTTGCCTCATGTAATCCTAACTCGAATTCTAGTAAAGAAATGTTTCCCAATTATGTGCACATACCTCTATTTTGACATCACCTTCGAGTAAACTTTTCTATAGACTACTCTAGTCTCTTTCCTTTAGATGAGTAGAGGTTGCTAACATGGGTCCTATCCCTGGAATTGTTGGTGAACTAGATTATTTATAACTTGTCCATCAAGGTTAGCCGAGTTATCTTTCTCTTTTGAAGTTATTTTCTTATCTGGTTTTCATCCAGCAGTTAAATGGTACTAATTTTCATATTGTATTATCATAGGTAAAATATTTTTTTATTTAATGGAAATACTATATATGCATGGTTTTGAAGAAGTTGCATTCTCATGTCTCTTGTTTCTTTCTTATTATCCTTTCCTTTGCCATTTCACGGGAGATGATAACCGCTTTTTGTGATCCTGGTGATTTCCAAAAGAATCTTGCTCATGTAGGACCAAGAAAGAGATAAAAGGGAATCTGTCATAAATAGCTTCTTGTATCATGTTTGAATCTAGAAGGCATATCACTAATTAATGGATTATTACTGGTCTTTGAACCTGAAAATCGAGTTTTATTTACAATTTCTAGTTGTAATTCCAGATATTTACATTTTTGGTTTAAGGTTGATAGTTTTTCATTCACATTGTTTTCCTTAAAAAATTTCTTGGACATCAATTCACCTAGAATGCGATGTTCTTGTATATGCAGTTGGCATTTGTAGATAGGTTGGTATATTTGTACTTTGCTGCAGGAAAACGATTTTATACTCACACAATTTTTAAAATGGAAGATTGGGTGTCTAATGAAAATCACCCCCAACATTTCATTTTTGTATGTCTACTTTTCACTTTTATTTTAGAACTTGCACTATAATGTTCTCACTTTCAAGACATGGATTATTTATTCTACCTTTTGGGTGAAATTATTTCTAGTCTATCTTTGTTTTATCTTGTTCAGCGGGGTTGCAATCTAAATGTGAAATCTATTGAATTAATTTTATCGTTGTGGCTTTTTTGTTGATGTATGATGGATAATGCCTGGTGCTATTTTTTCCTTTTGATATTTCAGTGGTGATAAGAAACTAACTTATTATATTTGATTTTATACTAGTTCTTTAACTAAACTAACTTTTTTATTTCTTATACACAGATTGGAAAAGTTAAATTTGGACATAGCAGAAGGGAGGTCGTCGGTGATAGGCACCATAATCGGAAAGTTGTTATGTGTATAGATTTGGAATTCTGCTGTTGGAATTTGTGAGTGGAAGAAAGCCCATAGAGAATGTTCCTTGGTGGTCTTAAGAGAACAAAACTAAGTGGGTTGAGTCTATGATAAGCAAAGAAAAGTTCACAGAACTGGTTTTACTCAAAACTAAGAGGGAACATTGATGAAAACTGCCTCTCAAACAAAGACAAAACATTAATGAAAACCAAGTGAGACAAGAAATCATTGCTCGTTACGTGCAAAGTGAGTCTGGACCCAACATGAAGCAAGTGGTAACCTTCTTGGGCAAGAATATGAAGTGGTGGAAAATATTTTAGGATTTTAGGATTTGATAAAGACTTTAGTTGTAGAATTGGCTTATGAATTTTTAATATTTTCTATATTTTGGATACTTGAACATTTTGATACTTTGATGTGATTCTTTCTTTATGTTGATCAATTAATGAAACAAAATGTTTGTTAACTTTTATGTAGTGTCATATTGTTTTTTTAATTTTCACTATTAAAAATTGATTTTATTGAATTATGAAATTATAAATATAGGTGGATAATAATAAATAATAAAATATTTGAATCATGACATATGATAATAGAGACGGTTATTAAATATTGTAATATAATGTGAATTGTGACGCTTTAAGTGTCGTTATTTTCAATACATTTAATTTTATTTAAAAAATTACGACGCTTTTAACTGTCGTAATTTATCCTAAGAAATAATCACTTTATACAATGTAAAAAATTGCAATTGTTCTAACGATTTGCTTGAAACCGTCACGTTATATTTTATGGTAACACGAATTATAGCGATTTTCGAAATTACCACCAACGTAATTGTGACGATTAAAATTGCTATATTTTACGAAAATAATTGTCGTAATTTAGATTGTATTTTGTTTGTAACTAAACCTAAACCTAGACATACACATACATGTTTGTAACACTCACCCAAGTGATGACATGTAGTTCTTAATCATATGAAACAAAACATGTTACAAAGATAGTTGTATTAAGCAATCATATGAAAGCCAACAATCTTAATCATATGTTACAAAGATAATTTACCTCGTTGTGAATGGAAACAATATAGGCTAATATTTTGTGGATCCTTTTCTTTATGATCAAACTTACTGATGATAATAATTTCCTTTTTACGTAAGTACGTACACCATGTGGGTTATTCATATTGTAATACATAATTTATCTACAAATTCAAATTTGTATGTAATTATTAGTAATAAATTACAATTTTTTTAGAATGAAGTTAAGATTTTCACCATGAAACTACCACATGTATGCAAACTTATGGTTCAAGTATGATGTGTCATTCATAGTCAATTATTGTAGGAAACCTTCTATATATATATGTCATTCATGTTTTTGGTATGAAATAAGTCATGGATTAGTTGGTTGGTTGGTGGTGCTTTGGCATGAGAATTGGATGTCATGGGATAACATGTTGAATATAGTGTGAGAACATGGATGTGGTATGAGATAGACATAATTTCAGGAATCTCTTGGTGAGATTTCATTGTGGTGTTGTAGTGTGTATAATTAGATAAGGATTCAAGTAAGGATTGCATCGCGAAACTCTAAAGAATCACTTATTCTCACATAGAGCTGACTGATTCAAGTGGTGAGAGTAGTGGGAGGTCTTATCTTTGGCAGGATAATGGCCTTAGATGTTTGAAGGCTGCCCTAGTCTTAGAGTCCTGCTTGTTTTCTATCACATGATTGTATGCCTACCTTGTTGCATGCTTGTGAACGGTTTCAAGTATTTGTTTGCTATAACCTGTTCAGATCATCTTCTTTATACTTTAGCTTACCCTTTCTATTTGCTAGTGTGTTTTGTGTGTGGCTTTCTCCTTTTGCAATGATTATCAATTTATTGATGTGAGCAAATGTAGAAGCCCTTATTGGTCACTAGAGTGATGGAAATTCTGCAGTGCAACTAATATTGGGTTGGATCTCCTCACTCTTAGTACTCTTTTAAGGCACTATTGCCTATGTATTATCTTGCTCTATAAGCAAGCGTTTTGGATAAATGTCAAAATTTTATTCTATTTTTTTCATGGCATCGTGGTGTGCCTTAATTTTCCTTTCTAAGAGTATTTATGGATGACTGTAATGGTAAATCTTTATGTATTGTGCAACTCGTATGCTCTTATAATATTACAATTATGCAATGTTTTATTTAGTAGATTTATTCTATAAAAAAGGGATGTCACAAGGCAACTGTAAATGTCATTCATAGTATACAAGTTATTATTCATATATTTTACCATTTTTTGGTTACAATTTAAAAATGAGATTAATTGTCATAATATTTTGTGGTTGTGTGTGCTCACTATATTAGGTAATTGGTGGTAGTGCATAAACCATTTGAACAGGGGCTACATGCTTCTTCAATGGTTGTGTGTGCTCACTAGATTATGGCACACTTCAAGTTGCTCCGCTAAACAGGTGCTACGTAGGAAAATCTAAAATTATTGATGACTCACTAAGATACACAATGAAGAGAAGAACTAATATTTTATCATCTTCTAGTTTGATTTTTATTTTTACAATATCTAAAATACTAAGTGTTTCTTTAAACATGCAGAATTATGTGGGTCACAAGTGTAAGACCCCAGAAATTTAATTAATTAAATAAATAAATAATAAATAAATGCCGGTAGTGGGAGTCTTTATGGCCTTTAATGTTAGTGTTTATGCTGTGGAATAGTATTAGCTCACATGGTTGAGAGTACTTGGTTATTATGAGTGATAATATAATCCTAGATTTATAAGAATTATCATGAAACATGAATTGGTTAAATGGTTGTGCATTGACTTGACAATTGGATGGTTGTGTGTTCGAGCCTGGGGAGACTTGAATTAAGTTTTCTTTTTGCCAAAATTCCTTTTGGCAAGAATGTAAAGAGCCAAAAACCTTAGTAGTTAGAGGGGTAAGAGGGCTAGAAAAACAACCAATAATCTATAACAATATATAAATATGATTCTCTCTTTGGTGTCCACATTTCATAATACCAATTATACCCTTTACAATATAATTATTTATTACATTTTTTAAAATTAACAATTATTTTTACCTATTTTCTATATAACAATTTTCCTTTTTTCTTTTTTTATTCATCAACAATTAATTTCTCTATTCATTTCACGTTATTTTTAATAAATATGAATTTGTTTTATATATTAACTTTATCACCTACTAACATACTATTATTCATATTCAAAAAAATGCGTACACACAGGCAAGCACGATAGCATCTATGTGTACGCTAGTGATTCTTGAATGGCAATTACAACCAATAGTGAGTATAGAGAGAGGAGTATTCTGAGCACGTGGATTCAGTGAAACATTGTAGCAAGGTGTTAGATTAGTAGCAAAGGAGGCCATTGGTGATCAATGGGAAGCTTTGGAATCATCAAATTATAAGCAAGGAATCCAGGTTAGGGGTGTTGTTACAGTGTTAAATTAGTCGTGATTATAGTATGAACTATTGTTTGTATCTATGTTTATTCTCTACCATATATTTTCGCTGAATTTTAGAGGTTTCTGGAAAATTTCCAAAACCGCCTAGCGATCTTGAATAGTCGCCAGGCGACGCATGTGAATTGTACAGGGTTTCTAGATTCCTACCAGAAATTGCTTGGCTGTCAAAAATTGCCAAAATTCTCTCCTCACCCAGTTTGCTTGTGTTTATAATCATGTTTATTTATAATCTAATAAAATAATTGTGTATTTATAATCTAATAAAATAATTGTAGAACAATTTGATTGTAGCGAGTCGAGAATTGATGGACCTAGGGATTATTGAGATTTGAGGGTTCATAGATGCAGGAGGATTCTAGATTTTTCCAGCGCAGTCGAAGTGGTACCGAATAGTTAAGTTATGCATTGCCGGATTGGGAATTTCTATTGGGTGAATTTGGGTCATGTAAAGTAGACTAGTAACTTATCAGAGAGGATGAAAAGGGGTAAATAAGACATGAAGAAATGTTATGGATTAATGGTATAGTTGATTGATTTTGTGATAGTTGGGATACCAATAATGCATGGACGAGGCTTAATCAATTAGGATTATGCATAGGTTTATTTTAGGATAATACTTAGTAATTGGGGTTGTTGCTGCGTGGTCACTTTAAAGGTGTAGAGGTATTGCTAATGTGTAGTGGATATAGAGTATTTAATGAGATGGAAATTCAGAATGGTGGGGAGAGGGATGGAATATGAGTAAGGATGAGTGACTAGGATTTGGATGATCTGTAAGTGCTGTTGGAGGTTTGATGATACTCGTGGTATTTTGGGTGAGTTTTAAGAAGGATAGCTTATGTTAAGAACGGTGCAGGTCTGTGAAAGAAAAACCAGTACAATTTATTGTACTGGTGCAGCGCCTAGCGATGGGGTCACTCCCGCCAAGCAATAAACAAGTGGGCAGCTACATTGGGAACGCATGGTGCCTGGCAGTGGGGTTTGTCCACTGGGCAACAGGGACAGAAACTCCAGGGGCACGTGATGCTTGGCAACATGAAGTTTTCTCCAGGCGGTTTGTAGTTGAATTTCGCCTGGCAACTCTAGAGCAGCGCCAAGCGATAATGCAAGGGCATAATGTTTGCATGCTTTGGTTGTGTGTGGTCTACAAGGCTTTCGGTGATACCTTAATGATCTACTTGCTAGAGTGTTCCTTGAGTCATGGCTTAGAACGATATCGCTTGAGTTGTGGCTCGGGATAGTGGGTAAACATGTGGCCTTCCTTGAGTTGTGGCTCGAAATGGCATCCTTTGAGTTATGGCTCGGGATGGCGGATGAACACGAGCATTCCTTGAGTTGTGGCTCAGATTGGCGAATGTTGTCGATGTGAGTGTGTGTGTGTGTTGTAGCTTGTATAAAGGGTCTCCACTCAATTGAGCAATCAAGGGTTGCGGCCAATGATGTGCTAATTTTGTGTCGAGAGTACGAACTTTGGTTCGTATTGTGAACTCGACCTAGCGTTGTGGAGGGTGGTCCGTAGAATGTTTCCCGCACGTGTTATACAAGTTATGGCTTGTAGGTGTGGAAGAAAATGGTATCTTGAGGTTACCATCCAAAGATGTAGAGCATGGATAACATGGTGGTGGCCATGTGGTGTGGAATCAAAGGATAAAGTTCCTTTGATGAGTGTATGCAAATATCTATTTGAATAGCTTTATGTTTATCTGTTAGCTCACTCTGTCTCCTTGTATTTGGCGATGATCGTTTAATTTGTTACATGAGAGCAAATGATGTTGCAGGTGGTGCTAGTGAGGCATAGAGCCAGAGCGAGACTAGCTTGGGAAATCTTTTTATAGAGTTTTATTGTTTTATGGATTTTAAAGACCTTGTAAACATTTATGTTATCAAACTTGAAATTTGTAGTTGATGTTTATATTTTGTGGATTTTGAATTATTGGCGAGTTATTAAATATTTTCATTTTCCCTCATTTTTGGGAAAAGGCAGTAAAATAAATGCGTTTACATTATCCATTTTATTTTATTTATTTAAATTAGTAATATCCAGTTGGGATGTTACAACAAGCGATTGAAGTTATCTGGCTAGTTAGTATCACTACTTTTCGAGGTTCTAAATCTATTTGTTATTATAAAGATCTTAATGGATCGTTTGAGATACTTTGAACTATTTTAAGAGAATATCTTTAGATACTTTTAACAAAATTCATCTGCAACCAAACTTGTGCACCTTTCACACCTTGATATAAACATGACCTTGCCAATGCAACGCAACATTTTGACAACCTCCTCTGTTGTAGCTAGGGTTTTTTGTTTCTTTTTGGGTTTTTGAGGAATGTTGTTAAATTTATTATTAGGTCGTACACATAATGGCACCAATAAATTTAAACTTTTTAAGAAATTCATAGCTATAATGATCTTGGAGATAGTAAAAATACTAAAAAGAAGAAAAATTGCCTTTTAGATGTTATTCTCAACAATAAGATTTTTGAATATCCCGGCTCAAACCTCAAAGATGTTAAATAGTGAAATGGACATCATTTCAAGAAAATGTGCATTTTCTTATTATTTTTTGGTGAAAATTGAAAATCGTTCTTATTTCTCTCTTTTCATAGTTTCAACTTAATGAAAATATTTTTATTTATGTTAAAAAAGTCCAAAAAAGTTTACTATCCCATCACCGCCCTTGGTTTTTGAGATACCTTGGCCTTTCTAGTATTTTTTATCTCCTTCTTTTCTAGAAAAGCTTTTCTCCTAAAATTATTGAAATAATCATTATGCTTTTATTTCAATGTACATCGTTTGATACAAAAGTAAAATATGAGATTTCCGTATATTTCATTTTTTAATGTAGATATATAGCATTTTATTATGGGATAATGATATAGTGACATGCAAAATTTGACAATTCCTCTCACAACCATACGTGGCACCGATTGGTTAAATTTTTTTAATTTTTAGTTAAATTCCATGTTGGCATTGATTGAAACGCAGAAAGGGTTTGAAAGGAAAAAAATGGTTTGAAATTCGACGAACAAAACGCGAGGCTGAAACCCATCTTCAACTACATTTGTTTCATTGACTTACGGAGGCTAACACATTAAACGTAAGGATGAGAAGGACATGCTTTCCTCTCCACCCAACGTAAGACTCGATAAATTTAATTAGTTAAATAATTAATTAATAAATGCGGGTAGTGGGAGCCTTTATAACAATTAATGCTGATTTTTATGATGTGGAAAAGTATTAGCTCAAATGGTTGTGAGTACTTGATTGTGTTGAAAGGACTTAATTGTGTATTATGCCAAATTATGTGTTATTTTAATTGTGTATTATTTTGTTAATGTGATTGATCATGATGAGTGACAATATAATCGTAGATTTATAGAAATTATTATGAAACATGAATTGGTTGAATGGGTTGTACAGTTGCTTGGAATATGATGGTTGTGTTCGAACCATGCTAAACACAAACTAAGATTTCTTTTTGCCAAAAAATGTTTTGGCATGAATATGAAGGAGAAGATGGTTGGTGCTTGAGGCTACCACTTGCACCTGAGTTTGAAGCAAGTTGGCCTACCCTATATACTCTTCCTTTATTCTTTCCACCAACAACCTCAACCCAACACCGAGTCCTAATTGTGTCTTCCGTTGTAGGATCAGCATTAGGATCTGATGGACCAACACTAGAGCCTTGCTCAGATCTGACCTGTGAAAGTTTATTTTCAAATTCTTTCTGTTAAGTAAACATTATACCTTTATGGGAAAGAAATGAAAGTGTTGCTTACATAGGTCCTCTGAGATCTTTCATCAACATACTCGCTGGATCTTTTACGGATATGGGTTTGTTGAAATACCTCATCAATGTTGTCAACACCCAATTTCATCCGGTAAAAAAAATTGTTTTCAAAAAAATAATTAGGAAGAGGAGGAAATAAAAAAAGAGAGAGTAGTGAACATTGATTTGAGTATGGATATATTCCTACTTTATTTTCATCTCATTTTAAATTTAGTTTAACCTTGTTTTATTTTATTTAATCTTGGTTTGTTAATCTTGTTTATTTTATTTTATTTTATTTTAATTTTAATTTTTTGTTTTTTTTATTTTATTCTTTTTTTTTGTTTTGTTTACTTTTTTATTTTTTTTGTTTTATTCCTTTTTCAAAAAATATGTATATAAAAAAATGAAATGAAAAATAAAAAAAAATAGAAGAACAAAAGTTTAACGTAAGGTCTCTCTGTTATCAGACCATGGCTGCTATGCTATCATGGTTTTTGTATTGGGAATGACCTGTAACATGGTCATGATGGCTGAAGGAGCAGGAAGCAACATCTGCTCTCAGCCTTATCCCACATTTCGAGATTGGAAGGTGCAGAGAAAAGTGAACATAACAAAAGAGAGAGTTACATAATAAAAAGGGGAAGATTCATGAAAGGGGGATTTTTTTTTTTACTACATAGGGGGAAGGCACTAGAGATCATAGAGGGGGAGAATGAGTCAAAATTGAAAACGGAAGCAAAGTTGTTAATGCATTAAGTTTTATTTTCACGGTAAGTGTTCATAACTCCTTCTTAGCTTCTATTACCGTGACTTGATATTGATTTTCATGAATGTATGTATTGGAGCTTTTATTACCATGACTTGATATTGATGTTCATGAACGTATGAATTGGAGATGATTTGAGGTGAGCATAGTAAGTTTGTCATTTATTTTGTTTATTCCCACCGCACTTGTGTAAAAACAATAAAGAACAAAGCACTTTTTTTCCTTCTTCTTTCTTCTCTTATTTCTCCATTATCGAATAAAGGCTGCTATACAACACCAACATTCAACAGCAATGGCACTATTGTGGCAGTCTTGGTCACGGTGATCTGGGCGTTGTCGGCAGTGGCCTTGGGCGCTGGAGCAGAGGTCGTTCGAGTCGCGCCTGGGAGGAGGTAGAGTGAAGGTCGCGTGTGCGAGAATAGGTCATTGAATCTCACGAAGGAGGTCGACATCTCCGGCATCGATTGGCGTCGCCGGCAAGCCAGCAGCGTGGTGGTGTGGTGAAGCAAAGATGGGGGCAAACGGTGATAGGGGTTGAAGTTGTGTTGGTGCGAGAAGAAGAGGCTGCTGCATCGTGGAAAAAGAAGGTTTAATTTTTAATTAGTTTTAGTTTAATTAGGGTTAAAGAAAATTAGGTCCGTGTGGTTTTTCTCACGCACCCTCTATTTTATTTTCTACACACCCACAAGTTTTCTTGAGCTGGCCAACCTTTCTACTCTGCACACCCCACTTTCAATCTTTGCACCCCTCCTAGTTTAAATTTTGGATCTATTTAGGTTTACACAATGCACCTCTTTGTTTAATGCACACACCCCACATCTTTTTATTTCTTACACCCTCATCTCACTTTACACACCCCTTCTGTTTACTTCATGCACTTCCCGCATGTGATAATCCTGCACCCCCGTACCTTTGTCTATTGTTGTTGAGCCGATTGTTGTGTTTACTTTGTGTACCCCCACTAATTACTCATATACCCCCATGTTTTGTTTTCCACTTTTATCCTTCTTAAATAATTTCATCCTTTGATTTATTTATTTATTTTTATTTTATTAAAAGAACAAATATATTTGAAAATTATAAAAATTACAAATATAGAAAAAATAAAAAAAAATGTTCTCTTTCATTCTTTTATTGTGTCTATTCGGCTGCTCGCAACGTGTGACACTTATTTTCTGAAAATACCAAAAAATAGTTTTCTTTCCCTTTTAGTGTTTGTCCGACCGCTCGCGTCGTGTGACACATATTTTCAACTAATTCAAAAATACCAAAAAAAATACAAAATATCAACATTTTCAAGCAAAAAGTCTTTTTTAAGAACTACGTGATCCTTGATTCTCCACCGTGAGATACGTAGGAGCAAGGCCAGTCCTTGTCAGGTCCACCTCTAAAAAAATCAAATCTTTTTCTCAATTGTTTTTCAAATATCTTTTAAAGAACTACGTAGCCCCGATTTCTCATCTTTAATGAGAATACATAGGACCAAGGTCAATCCTTGTCGGGCCCAAAAAATTAAAAAAATATTTTTGTTTCTTTTTAGCATTTTTGTTTTATTATTTCTTTTGGGGGGAAATTAACATTTTGAAAACCACATCGACTTTGCATTTTTAATTAAAAGTACCGCCCTTGGGCGGGCGCGTAGGGTGCTAACACCTTCCCTACGTGTAATCAACTCCCAGATCTGAAATCTGGTTTTTCGCAGACTTGTTTTATTTTTATGATTTTCCATAGTTTTCCAAAAATAACTATGGTGGCGACTCCAAATCTCTTTTTAAACCCGTTTTCTTTTTTGGTTTGCCTTCCCGTCGCGATTCCGATTGCGACAAACGTGCACTTGTAATCCAAGCTCTTGTGCTTGTAAAACAAAATATGGTGTTACTTTTTAAGTAGAAATTATTAAAATTCTAAGTGATGATTACTTAAGAGAGAAGTTTTATACCGTACGAATGGCATGCTCATGAGTCGTAATGGAATCGCCTGTGTGTAGGTTCCCACCCTTGTGGGAAGCTTTGTTCCTTTAGTCTATAACACATTTATTGCGATAGGTTGGAGAATTTCAATGTGCCAACAATTGATTCCACATATCATCCCCAAGCCAATAAGGGCGTTGTCTTGCATTTCGTGCCTATGTGAAGCTCTAAAGTTAAAATTTATGTGAATTTGAGCTTCATCCTCAGGTCTCCACTAAACCTTCCTCTACGACAATGAATCAAGTACAAATCATCAATTGCATTGTACTATTAACATACACAGTTGTTAAATCCTTAAAAAGATTGATGTTATGTTTACCTTAAAATGTTGCCAAAATACATCACTATCTATTAGAGGTATTGCTCCCCATGTCGGCCAAGCAGTCAAATATTGTTGCTAAATAGACCTTGTGATGGCCTACGAAGCAACTCTAGAAAGATAAAACCTACACACGATTTAAGAAAATTAATGCACAAAAGGGCAAGATAAAATAAGTCATGTAAAAGAAAATAGTTTTTAAGATGGGAGAAGTTATTATTACCCTTTCCCATAAGGTTTGATCATGGGTCGTTCATGGGGAGAAGGGTCAACAACAACAGCATATGCATTAGTGGGACCAGAAGAGGCATGAATACTAGGTGAAAGGACTGATGATGGAGAAGGTACGACAGCAGCAGCAATAGAGGGTGAGGAAAAAGGTTGTGGTAGCACAACAGGGGGTGGCATGGGCACCATCACAAGAGGTGGTGTGGGTACCATAACAGAAGGTGGTGTGGGTACCAAAGGAGGGCATGGTGTGGGTACCATAACAGGAGGTGGTGTGGGTACCAAAGGAGGGCGTGGTGTGGGTACCATAACAGGAGGTGGTGTGGCATCTACAATAGGAACGGATGGGGATGGTAATGGTGTGGGTGCAACACCTAGGGGGTTGACTATAAGGCTGCACTATGTGTGTCAGTAAGAGTGGATGGAGTGGATGTGGATGGTCTTGTAGGAGGAACTTTTATCAGGTAATGTGGCCTTTTTAGTGCACTTTTTGCTTTAGGTTTTGCTACCTCTTTCCCCTTACCAGGATTAGGTGGACCCCCAGATGACATTGTAAACTATTTTCAACGAATACTATAAAAATAAATAAATGATTAATATTAATGTCAAATTATACGTAAAATATTAAAAAGTAAAATATCATATTACAACTACACAACAACAATGACACATAATACAAAGTATAAATATTATAAATTAATCATCATCACTACCATCATTCATGACTTCATAAATCTCATCATCATCATCATTGTTGTCTTCTTCTTCTTCCTTTTCTTCTTCTTCTTCTTCTTTTACTTCTCCTTCTTCTTTTTGTTCTCATCCTTCTTCTTCTCCTTCTTCTTCTCCTTCTTCTTCTCCTTCTTCTTCTCTTTCTTCTTCTCCTTCTTCTTATCCTTCTTCTTCTCCTTCTTCTTATCCTTCTTCTTCTCCTTCTTCTCCTTCTTCTTGTCCTTCTTCTTCTGTTTCTTCTTCTGTTTCTTCTTCTGTTTCTTCTTCTCCTTCTTCTTCTCCTTCTTCTTCAACTTCTTCTTCTCCTTCTTCTTCTCCTTCTTCTTCTCCTTCTTCTTCTTAATATTAAAAAGTAAAAGGTCATATTACAACTACACAACAACAATGACACATAATACAAATTATAAATATTATAAATTAATCATAATCACTACCATCATTCATGACTTCATGATTCTCATCATCATCATTGTTGTCTTCTTCTTCTTCCTCTCCTTCTTCTTCTTCTTCTTCTTCTCATTCTTCTTCTCCTTCTTCTTCTCCTTCTTCTCCTTCTTCTTCTCCTTCTTCTTCTCCTTCTTCTTCTCCTTCTTCTTCTCCTTCTTCTTCTCCTTCTTCTTCTCCTTCTTCTTCTCCTTCTTTTTCAACTTCTTCTTCTTCTCCTTCTTCTTCTCCTTCTTCTTCTTCTTCTTCTTCTTCTTCTTCTTCTTCTTCTTAATATTAAAAAGTAAAAGGTCATATTACAACTACACAACAACAACGACACATAATACAAATTATAAATATTATAAATTAATCACAATCACTACCATCATTCATGACTTCAAGATTCTCATCATCATCATTGTTTTCCTCTTCTTCTTCCTCTCCTTCTTCTTCTTCTTTTTCTTCTTCCTCTTTTTCTCCTTCTTCCTCTTCTTCTTATTCTTCTTCTTTTTCTTCTCATTCTTCTTCTTCCTCTCATTCTTCTTCTTCTTCTTCTTCTTCTTCTTCCTTTTCTTCCTCTTCTTCTTCTTCTTCTTTTTCTTCTCCTTCTTCTTTTTCTTCTCCTTCTTCTCTTTCTTCTTCTTCTTCTCATTCTTCTTTTTCTTCTTCTTTTTCTTCTCCTTCTCCTTCTCCTTCTCCTTCTCCTTCCCCTTCTCCTTCTCCTTCTCCTTCCCCTTCTCCTTCTCTTTCTCCTTTTCATTCTCATTCTCCTTCTCCTTCTAATTATTCTTCTTCTTTATCCTCTTCTTCTTCTTTTTCTTGCTCTTCTTCTTCTTCTTCTTCTTCTTCTTTTTCTTCTCCTTCTCCTTCTCCTTCTCATTCTCCTTCTCATTCTCATTCTCCTTCTCCTTCTTCTTTTTCTTCTTCTTCTCCTTCTTCTTCAACTTCTCCTTCTCCTTCTCTTTTTCCTTCTCCTTCTCCTTCTCCTTCTCATTCTCCTTCTACTTCTTCTTCTTCTTTATCCTCTTCTTCTTCTTCTTCTTCTTCTTCTTCTTCTTCTTCTTCTTCTTCTCCTTCTCCTTCTCATTCTCCTTCTCCTTCTCCTTCTCATTCTCCTTCTCCTTCTTCCTTTTCTTCTTATTCTTCTTCTCCTTCTTCTTCAACTTCTCCTCCTCCTTCGCTTTTTTCTTCACCTTCTCCTTCTCCTTCTTCTTCTCCTTCTCCTTCTCATTCTCCTTCTTATTCTCTTTCTCTTTCTCCTTCTCCTTCTCCTTCTCCTTCTCCTTCTCCTTCTCCTTTTCCTTCTTATTCTCATTCTCCTTCTCCTTCTTCTCCTTCTCCTTCTCATTCCCCTTCTCCTTCTCCTTCTCATTCTCCTTCTCCTTCTCCTTCTCCATTTCCTTCTCCTTGTCCTTCTCCTTCTCATTGTCCTTCTCATTCTCATTCTCCTTCTCCTTCTCCTTCTCCTTCTCCTTCTCCTTTTCCTTTTCTCCTTCTTCTTCCCCTTCTCCTTCTTTTTCTCCTTCTCATTCTCATTCTCCTTCTCCTTCTCCTTCTCCTTTTCCTTTTCTCCTTCTTCTTCCCCTTCTCCTTATCCTTCTCCTTCTTTTTCTCCTTCTCATTCTCATTCTCCTTCTCCTTCTCCTTCTCCTTCTCCTTCTCCTTCTCCTTCTCCTTCTCCTTCTCCTTCTCCTTCTTCTTCTCGTTCTC
>Ga0214544_1008283_pt1 | contig 17428 bp, 13 predicted proteins | sample CNSS3metaG_FD_160074 | JGI IMG/M metagenome (GOLD analysis project Ga0214544, IMG submission 160074) | Root nodule microbial communities from cowpea collected in UCLA plant growth center, Los Angeles, California, USA - CNSS3 | ecosystem: Host-associated > Plants > Roots > Nodule | place: USA...
TCTATAGTTTATGTGCTTTCCATTTCCTTTTTGTTTTGAATCAATCCATCATCTTCTTCTCTTGAGCTTTGTGAAAGGAACCTTCACATCTAGATAGCTTGCTATCTTAATGTCCAGTGGGGATTTCACTTAGCTTTCTTAATCAACTCACACTATATTCAATTATCTTAAAAGGAAACAAGTTAATCCTTCATCACGAGCACTATTTATTTTATTAAAATTCTAAAGTTTCCCACCACTTACCACAAGTTGGCGGCCTGGGTCGACCACCATAACTATTACGTCGTTTGCGTAAAAATCTTTAAGTTATTTTCTAAAAACTTCCATACTACTTACCAAAATAAGCGATTTATGACGCAAATATCGAACAAATTATAATGGATTCGCAATAACATAATCATTCAACAATCGCGCTTCTACGACACATACTATTGGTATCAATGACAATAAATTTACACAGAACATTCATCATATTAACAAACAAAGTAAAAAGTGTACGAATTATTACAAACTTAGGATTCATGATCCTTGGCTTGTCTCTTTATTTTCGTGTTGTATTTCCCTTGTTCTTCCACTTCTATAAAAGGGAGTCCTATTGTACTTTGTAGAGTTTACTCTTTAAATTTCTAATAGAATGATTTGTTGAGATTACTCCATTCTTATATTATTTTGAGAGCACCTAAGCTAGAGGTTTACAACATTTCCTCTAGCCACCTTCCACTAGGCTAGCTTCTAGTCTAGTTCTTCTTTCACCACTCCAAATTCCATTGCTACAAGAGCCTTAAACACTTGTCTCTTTGCCATTTTTTGCTGCCTATGGTGTTTCTACAGCCACCACATGTTAAAGCTCCATCAAACTTACTAACAACATAAACATCATGTGCAATGTTTGGACGAGTCATAATAGGATAAACCATACTCCCAAAAGTAGTTTGATATGAAGTAGAATCAATCAAAGAAACACCATCCGGTGGGGAATATCTTACAATTGTCTCAAGAGAAGTATCAACAATATTTTTGTCAATAAGTCGAGCACACTCAAATAGTACAACAATATACTTAGACTAAGACATAAGATATCCTTTGGAAGAAGAAACAACCTCAATAACCAAAAAGTAACACAATACACCCAAATCTTTCATAGCAAAAATGATGAGATAATGCATCTTTTAAAGATGCAATTCCATCAAAATCATCACTAATAATAATAATATCATCAACATATAAGCATACCAAAATATGTCATGAATTGGTTTTCCTAACAAGTAACAAAATCATGATAACTAGTAACAAAACTAAGAGAGATAATTACTGTAGAAAACTTCTGAAACCAAGCACAAGGTGCTTGTTTAAGACCATAAAGGGTTTTTTAAAGTTTGCAAACTTCATCAGATTTGTGAGATACACCTAGTGGTAGAATCATGTATACTTCCTCATGTAGATCCCCATTCAAAAAGGCTTTCTTCACATCCATTTCAAAAATCTTCAATTGAAAAATTCAAGCAACAACAATCAAAGTATGAACAATAGTCATTTTGCCAAAGGAGCAAATGTTTCCTTATAATCCATGTCATATTCTTGGGTATATCCTTTGGCAACAAGTCTAGTTTTATACCTTTCAACTAAGCCATCTGATTTTGTCTTAATTTTGTATACCCAATAAGATCCAATAGGACGTTTTCCTAGTGGCAATGGAACTAGATCTCATGTATGAGTCTGTGTAGAGTAGTAAGTTCCTCAACCATAACATTCTGTCTATTGTGATTCTGATGTATAAGGTTGCAACTATTGAATCCTTGAATTGATTTAAGATATGGAATCTACCTTGCCTACGACCTATTGCAATCACCTTCTGAGATGTGTGGTCATGTACAAGACATTCAGATGGAGTGAAATACACATTACATCCTTAATCACAGATTTTCCTAACAGAAGCAAGATTCATAGCAAGACCAGGTATGTAGTAAACATCGGACAAAGACAAAGATGGTGTGGCAATGGTACTAATAGTAGATATTGGAACTGAATCACAATTAGCAATTGCATGAACATAATTCTTTTAAGTCTTTAAATCATATAATTGTTGAGAACATAATATTTTTATTTTTCTATTAATGTGCATAAGAATCTTCATACTAAAAAAATGTTGTAATATTATGATAATCTTCCTTGTAATCATTCATTTGTAAGATTTGATTCTTTGATGAAGCTAAGATATATTCTTTGAAGCTTTAATTCATTACTTCCTTCTTGAAATGATAGAGTATTTGATAAAGAAAAGTATTGATGTTATCTTCTATTCAATGTTAAAAAATTCTCTGCTAAAGGAAACTTATGAAACAAATTATGTAATAACTCATTAATAGTAATATCAAATATAATCATATTTAATCAAGATAAATACAAAATATAATTAAGATAAATCAAATATATAATCAAAATAAATCAAATAATAAATTAAATATATAATCAAAATAAATCAAATATATAATTAAGTTAGATTAATATATAATTAAGATAAATCAAGGTAATAAAATATATAATTGAGATAAATCAAATATTATGTCAGTTATTTATAAAACATTTTTATACATAGATTAAAATGATTGTTTGACATTTAAAGCAATTTCAATTTTAAGATATAATTTCTTTCATGAAATCTTTTAATTTAGATTTGATTATCTAGAAATATTTTAAACATAACTTATCAATTGCATTTAAAATGAATAAATTATGCAAATAAAAAAGTACAAGAGCAATCAATAAGAACAATTAATAAAGTGAACTAGAATGTATCAAACGAGGTTCTATAGACGCATGACTTAGATATCGTCTTATCAGTTTATTTCTTTGTAGCGTTTGATGCTTGTAGTGTCTAATACTTTATAACAATATTTGTATGGTTATTTTGTTTTCACAAGATATTTAACAATTTAACAAATGGAGAGCTTTTATGCACAAGACTAAACATATTATATAAATAACCACACACACACACACACACACACACACACACATATATATATATATATATATATATATATATATATATATATATATATATATATATATATATATATTCATATAGTGTTTATTATCATCACAACTAGTAAGACTTTTCGTCATACTATTGTGTTTTATTATTATCAAAACTACTTAAACCTTTGGTTTAGAAGTTATCTGGTATCGTTTGGTTTCAACAATTGTTGCTTTTGAATCTTTAAAGAATATGGCATATTTTTTATTGTATAAGTGGTGTGTTCAGACACATAGTTCTCATAGGCTATGATGAAGGATTGTCTCGGAATTGGGGTGAATTTCGTCTTGAGCAAAAATGGGTATGAACCCTAGAATGGAAATGGATAAAATGAGGAAGATCCACCGCTTTGAATCGGAGAGTCAAAGATAAGGACTAGTGGTTCTTATTGACATGTGAAGCCAAGGTGGTCTGCTTCTTGAAGATTTGATGAAGACTTAATGAAGCTCTTTTGAACTATCTTGAAGCCGTTACCATTGGAATGAAGCCTACATTGATGAAGGAAAGGAGATTTGATGATAACTATGTTGATCAAGGTTGGAACGTGTGCTCTCCATGTAGTTACATCATTAAGAAAGTGTATTTGTAGTTTGTAATTCATGTTGTAGACCTTATACCATTAATTAGATGTAGTTTGGTCTTTATTGTGTTTTTAATCTGTTGAATGGTTTTTCAACAGGTTAAAATATCTCTTTTAATATGTTGAATGGCTTTTTAACAGGTTAAAAGGTTGGTTGTAGTAGTCTTAAACTACAACAAATTCAATCAGTTGATTTAGTTTTTAATCGACTGATTTCACTTAAGTCAAGTAAAATTAATCGATTGATTTGAAAATCAACTTGTTGAATTTCGTAACAGTTTGACTATAAAAGCTGTGATTTTCGAAAGAGAGGTAAGTTGATCATTTTAGAGAATGAATTTGTTCTTGAAACTTGAGGAAACTCTATCCTTCGTGATCATACGTGTTGCAGCTGTTAACGATTGATCTTAGATCAATTCTTGGAGCTTTTGGCTTGGTTTGAAGCTTGGAGAAAGTTTTTTGTGGTAGGATGGGTTGTGCTACCACTAAGGTTTGATCTTTCTCAAGCTTTATGTGTGTGCCTGGTGGTTTTCCAGGTCTGCAAGAGGGTTCTTGTTGTGCTGGTGTGATTCTTGTGTGATTCAAGAGTCTTTTGTGGTGTTTTTGCATATTTTGGAAGTGTAAGGGTGGATACTTTGTTAATCTTTTGAAATAGTGCAAAGTCAAGCTCAGGTTGTCTTGACAAACTGGATGTAGCTCAAGTTTGAGTGAACCAGTATAAAAATCTCGTGGTGTCCTCTCTTCTCTAACCTTTCTCTCTTGCTTTTTCATTTTAAAGTTTAAAGAACTTGCGCTTTAATCATCTTGTTCATGTTCTTGCATGTTTTCATAGCATTTGCAGCATTGAGCATGTTTACATAATCATTTGTAACCTATCTTGATCATTCTTGTGCATTGTTTCTGGTTTAAAATTCAAATTCGCATTTCTGCATTTTCCCAGTATTTCAGTCGACTGTTTTCCTATTTCAATCGGTTGATTATACCAGAACATAATCAGTTTAGTAAAATCAATCGATTAACTCTGTTTTTGATCGATTGAAAGTGTACAGTTTAGTATTGTTTGCATCCTAACTTGGTGATCTATTTGATTCAATTAAAGGTGGTTTTTAGCTTGCAAAGATAGCCTAAATTTTTAACTAACCAATTCAACCCCCCATTCTTGGCTTTTCAATGATTTCAAAACTAACAATTGGTATCAGAGCTAGGTACTTGAAATTTGATAAAGTAAGGTCCTAAATCTGTTTTGAACTACTTGAAATGGCTGAAAACAAGTTACCCTTTGGTGAAGGTGCCTCAATTCATAGACCCCCTATGTTTAGTGGTATTAATTGGAAAATTAGGATGAAAATCTTTATTGAGTCAATAGATCAAAGGATATGGGATGCAATCCAAATGGACCATATACTCCTAAGCATATTGTTGACGATGTGTAGGTTAATAAGCCATGGACTTAATGGAATGAGGAAGAATGGAGGAGAGCCCAATATTATTGCAATGCAAAGAATAACCTCACTTCATCTCTCAACATGGATGAGTTTTTTCGTGTTTCACCATGCAAGAGTGCCAAGGAAATGTGGGAGGTTCTTAAAGTGACTCATGAAGGAACCAATGATGTTAAGAGAGTAAGAAAGCATGCCTTGATTCAAGAGTATGAGCTATTCAAGATGAAACAAGGAGAATCCATAGCGAATGTGCAAAAGAGATTCACTTACATAGTCAACCATCTCATAGGTTTGGGTAAGGAATTTGACAAGGAAGAGTTAAACATCAAGGTGCTAAAGTGTTTTGATAGATCTTGGCAACCAAAGGTCACGACCATCTAAGAAACAAGAGATCTATCCACTTTGACTACAGCTACATTGTTTGGTAAGCTTAGGGAGCATGAGATTGAGATGCAAAGGCTTAATGAGCTTGAGTCAAGTGATAAAAAGGTTAAGAACATAGCCTTGAAGACTAGCACCAAGAAGAATGAAGAACTCGAGGATGAGGTGGCTGAATCAAGTGAAAGTGAGAACTTCAATCTCCTTGTCAAGAGGTTTGGTAAGTATCTCAAAAGGAAAGGTATAAAAGGTAATTCTAAGAGGTATACTTCCAAACACAATGATTCAAACTCTTCTAATTTTACATGTTATAACTATGGAAAACAAGGACATATCAAAATTGAATGTCCAAATGTTAACAAAGAAAAGGAGAAGAGTGTTAATAGGAAAAAGGAGAAGAAGCCAAAGGAGAAATGTGATTACAATGCATGGGAGGACAATGATGATTCAACAATAAGTAGCTCCTCACAAGATGAGAATGAAGAAGCCAACTTGTGTCTCATGGCATAGAAGACTTTGTCACATACACATGCAGCATTTCAATCGACTGAATAGAAAAAATAGTTGGTTGAAGGACTACCAAAACTCAAGTTTGAGAAGGATAGAGTGTGTGAAGCATGTCAAAAAGGAAAACAAAGTAAGGTCTCTTTTAAATCCAAAAATGTTGTTTCAACTGAAAAACCTTTAAAGATGCTTCACATGGATCTATTTGGTCCATCTCGAACCATGAGCCTTGGTGGCAATCTTTATGCATTAGTCATTGTTGATGATTTCTCTAGGTACACATGGACTTTGTTCTTAGCTGCCAAAAATGACACTTTTCATGCCTTTAAAAGACTTGCAAAGATGTTTGAAAATGAAAAGAGTTCCAAGATAGTGTCTATTCGAAGTAACCATGGTGGGGAATTCCAAAATGAAAAGTTTGAACACTTTTGTGAAAAGCATGGCATTAACCATAATTTTTCTGCACCAAGAACCCCATAACAAAATGGTGTTGTTGAAAGGAAAAACAGGTCACTTGAGGAACTAGCTAGAACTATGTTGAGTGAAAACTCACTACCTAAGTACTTTTAGGCTGATGTAGTCAACACTGCTTGTTATGTTTTAAATAGAGTGTTGATTAAGCCAAATTTGAAGAAAACCCCCTATGAGCTTTTCAAAGGGAGAAGGCATGTTTTAAGTCACCTAAAAGTATTTGGATGTAAGTGCTTCATCTTAAATAATGGCAAAGAAAGTCTTGGTAAATTAGATGCAAAAGCGAATGAAGGTGTTTTTCTAGGCTATGCTACACAAAGTCATGCATATAGAGTCTATAATAAGAGATTGATGACTGTTGAAGAGTCTATGCATGTTGTATTTGATGAAACTAACCCAAAGATGCAAGATCAAGTGCCAAAAAATGCATATGAAGAAGATCTACTGCAGAAATAAATTTCTGCTGCAGAAAAGTCTACTGCTGCAGGAAATCAGTCGGCTAAAGGAAAAACAGTCGACTGAAAAAGCTACAGACAGCAAATTGCCCAAGGATTGGATCCAACCTAGAGGTTTATCAAAGGATAACATCATAGGTGATATCAAATAGGGAGTATCTACTAGACGTAGGATTGTATTTTGTGAACATGTTGCTTTTGTATCTCAAATTGAACCTAAGAATGTGAATGATGCTTTGAATGATAGTAATTGGATTGTTGCTATGCAAGATGAAATCAATCAATTCACAAGAAATGATGTGTGGTTTCTAGTGCCTAAAACTGATGATATGAATATAATTGGAACCAAATGGGTTTTTAGAAATAAAATGGATGAAGATGGTAATATAGTAAGAAACAAAGCTAGACTAGTTGCTAAAGGTTATAATCAAGAAGAATGCATTGATTTTGATGAAACTTATGCATTTGTAGCTAGGCTAGAAGTTGTGAGATTACTCTTAGCATATGCTTGCATGTGTAACTTTAAATTGCATCAAATGGATGTGAAAATTGCATTCTTGAATGGTTTTCTAAATGAAGAAGTGTATGTATCACAACCTCCTGAATTTGAGGATCATCTCTATCCTAACCATGTTTTCGAATTGAAAAAAGGCCTTATATGGTTTGAAACAAGCACCAAGACAATGGTATGAAAGCCTAAGAAATTTTCTCTTATCAAAAGGTTATGCTAGAGGTGCAGTGGATAAAACACTCTTCATTAGAAAACATGATAATGATGTTATGCTTGTTCAAGTGTATGTTGATAATATCATCTTTGGTTCAAATAACAACACATTGTGTGAAGAGTTTGTTGCAGCTATGTAGGGAGAATTTGAGATGTCCATGATGGGTGAGCTTACGTACTTTCTAGGGCTGGAAGTCAAGCAACTCAAGCATGGAACATTTTTAAATCAATCAAAATATTGTTTTGACTTGTTGAAAAAGTTCAAAATGGAGGATTGCAAGGAAGTTGCCACTCCAATTACAACAAATTGTCTTATGGATGCAGATAAGGCTGACCAACCAATGGATTCAACCAAATATAGAGGGTTGATTGGGTCTTTGCTCTATCTTACAGCAAGTAGGCCAGATATTCAGTTTGGAGTATGCTTATGTGCTAGGTTTCAAGCAAATCCAAAGGAATCACACTTTAAGGCTGCAAAAAGGATTCTAAAGTACCTCAAAGGAACAACCAATGTTGGTTTATGGTATCCATGTGATTCTAACATAAATCTTAGTGGCTTTTCAGATTTGGACTATGCAAGGTGCAAATTGGATAAGAAAAGCACAAGTGGTACTTACCATTTGCTTGGATCAAGTCTAATCTCATGGAATAGCAAAAAGCAAGCTTGTGTGGCACTTTCCACAGCTAAAGCTGAATATATTGTTGCTGGACATGGTTATGCACAAATCATATGGTTGAAACATCAACTTTTAGACTATGGTGTAAGGCTAAGCAAGGTACCTTTGTATTGTGATAATACTAGTGCAATCAACTTAACCAAGAATCCAATACAACATTCTAAAACCAAGCATATAGAGATTAGGCATCATTTCATTCGTGATCATGTTCAAAAGGAAGATTGTGAAATCAAATTTGTTAAAACTGAAAATCAATTGGCGGATTTGTTTAGAAAACCATTGGCTAGAGATAGGTTTAACAAGTTAAGAACTGAACTAGGCATATTAGACATCAAGAATATGGTCTGATTTGTTTGTAGCATGTTAATCTTATGTATTCATGCATTGGTTTCATAAAAATTTGTTGTTGTATCCAAAAGTTGAAAACTGTCATATTCAACCTGTTGATTTTGCATTTCAACGTGTTGATTTCACTTAAATCTGCCTCTGTTTGCAAAAACATGATCTGTCAACCTGTTGATTATGTATTTCAACATGTTTATATCATTTAAACTGCAACTGAATGCTAAAAAATTGATCTGCTATGATTTTTAATTTGATGTTTTCACAATTTAGTATGTTGATTTCATTAAAACTGAATCTGGAAAAATTAAGTTCAATTTTACTATTTTCAATCGACTGATTTTCAAAATCAGTCAGCTAATTTTACTTAACCTGATTATGTTTTTAACCTATGATGCTCTGATGTTGTTTTAATCGACTGATTCTGTTTTTCAACGTGTTAATTTTACTTAAACTGTGCATTTACTCACGAACTGAATTGTTAAGCTGACTCAGTCAAAGAAAGTAACTTTTTGTCAAGTACTATTTGCTCCTAACTACCCATTTCACCATCCATGTGTTACTTTTACAGATTTGTTTGACCAAAAAGCATTCTGGTGTACAATTCCAATGTGCATGCAGCTCACATGATCTAAACTGATTGATTCTCTCATAAAAACACATTCAAAACATCATGAATGCATGAGATATTGTTTTGGACTGCATTAAATTGATTTGGGTAACCTAAAACGAATTAATTAGAAAAATATGCACCATTTAATCAATTGTTTCTGAAAATCAGCTTGTTGAATTATAAATATTGCACTTGTATTGCTGCATTTGCATCATACATCTCTTAGAAACAGCCATACCAACACTCATCATGCGTCATCGTTCCCAAAGAGCTATCCAATCTGATGATGAGCACTCCACTCCTCCTACCCCAAGGTCTCAAAATCATGAAAGCTATGGAAGAATTGAAGCATGGTTTGAGGATCATGAGGACAACATTCAAGCGTTCCTCATTGAGATGAATAGGAAGCATATCAGCATCCCTAAGGTGTTGAGGTTCTCTTAGCTAAGGGTTGAAGGCTTTGAGAGCCTATTCCAACAACTAAAGCATCAAAATTTGAAGTCCTTCCTTGAACTTTCAGAGAAAATCTATCCAGACTTGGTGAAGGTGTTTTTCACCAACTTAGAGTTCAAAAATGATGTCCTAATTTCCAGCATCAAGGGTGTTCAAATGGAGATCAACAAGAGAGCTTGGAAAGATGTGGTTGGACTCAAGCCAAGAGGTGTGCAAGTGAGAAAAGGTGAAACTGGGGCTATTCCAGAATTCAACAAGATGCAATATTATGGCCAATGCTTGAGGAATCCTACTAATCAAGCACTTCCATGTTGGTGGTCTCAAGGTGGATCAAAGGCTTCTTGCTATGATAGTCACAAAAATCATAGTTCCACGTGGTAGGAACCATTCAACATTGAATGAGGGAGATTTGATACTCATGTACTGCATTCAAAACAGCATCGAAGTGGATTGGATCTATGTGATTCGTGATCACATGCTCAAGGCCAAGAGGCTCACGGATTTTAGGCTTCCATATGTGCTGGACCCATGGACTTAATTCCCTACAACCCTCCAGATGATAGAGGCCCTGTGTACTCACATTTTGAGAGGATGGTGTTGAACCAGCTGCATGAGCTCAATGTGTCCCAACATGCACATCACAACTATTGCAATGAGAGGTTCAATGCATTGGATGGCCAAATTCACGATATCCATGATATGTTGAACTCATTCCAGACTATAAATGATCCTTAGGATGATTGAGTGTGGTGGTTGTTTAGGATCATGCATTGCATACATGTGTTTGTGCTTTTTCAGTTTCAGCTCTGTTAGTTTCAGTTGGTTATTTTTCATTTCAATCGACTGATTGTGTCAGCTTTATGCATTTGTTCTCTGTTTTCAGTTTCTGTTGGTTGTATTCCCTTCCAGTATTAATGAAATGATATGAAATGCTTGTTATCTTTATGCCTTTGTTCTGTTTGATGAATCCAAAGGGGGAGAAAAATTGGAAAATTAGAAACCAATTAAACTAAGCATTGAACTAAGCTTTAAAATTGGAATCAATAATCAAATCTGAATTTGAACCCATATTATTGATCGGGGGAGCATGATCACATTTGTATACTTGCTAGCTTGTGTGTATTACTACTGTAAATGTCTTTCAGGTTCACAAGCTTCAAACTAATGTGTCACTTCATCAATTTAATGGTATCCAACAAATGGAAGCATTTGCAATGAAAGATAGAAGAAGATAGATGAAAGGAAATAGAGGTTGGCTTCATCAAATCAGGGGGAGATTGTTGACATGTGAAGCCAAGGTGGTTTGCTTCATTACCATTGGAATGAAGCCTACATTGATGAAGGAAAGGAGATTTGATGATAACTATGTTGATCAAGGCTGGAACGTGTGCTCTCCATGTAGTTATATCATTAAGAAAGTGTATTTGTAGTTTGTAATTCATGTTGTAGACCTTATAGCATTAATTAGATGTAGTTTGGTCTTTATTGTGTTTTTAATTTGTTGAATGGTTTTTCAACAGGTTAAAATGTCTCTTTTAATCTGTTGAATGACTTTTTAACAGGTTAAAAGGTTGGCTACAATAGTCTTAAATTGCAACAAATTCAATCAGTTGATTTAGTTTTTAATCAACTGATTTCACTAAGTCAAGTAAAATCAATTGATAGATTTGAAAATCAACCTGTTGAATTTCGTAACAGTTTGACTATAAAAGTTGTGATTTTCAAAAAAGAGGTAAGTTGATCATTTTAGAGCATGAATTTGTTCTTGAAACTTGTGGAAACTCTCTCCTTCGTGATCATACATGTTGCAACTGTTGAAGATTGATCTTGGATCAATTCTTGGAGCTTTTGGCTTGGTTTGAAGCTTGGAGAAAGTGGATTGTGGTAGGATGGGCTATGCTACCACTGAGGTTTGATCTTTCTCAAGCTTTGTGTGTGTGCTTGGTGGTTTTCCAGGTCTGCAAGAGGGTTCTTGCTGTGCTGGTGTGATTCTTGTGTGATTCAAGAGTCTTTTGTTGTGTTTTTTGCATATTTTGGAAGTGTAAGGGTGGATACTTTGTAAATCTTTTGAAATAGTGCAAAGTCAAGCTCAGGTTGTCTTGACAAACTGGATGTAGCTCAAGTTCGAGTGAACCAGTATAAAAATCTCGTGGTGTCCTCTCTTCTCTATCCTTTCTCTCTTACTTTTTCATTTTAAAGTTTAAAGAACTTGTGCTTTAATCATCTTTTTCATGTTCTTGCATGTTTTCATAGCATTTGCAACATTGCACATGTTTACATAATCATTTGGAACCTATCTTGATCATTCTTGTGCATTGTTCCTGGTTTAAAATCAAATTCATATTTCTGCATTTTTCCCAGTATTTCAGTCGACTATTTTTCTGTTTCAATCGGTTGATTATACTAGAACAAAACATTACAACAGTCCAATACACCAAAAAAGGCCAACACGACTAACAGTCCAATACGACCCAAACATAAACATTACAAAAATTGCAAAAAAAGAGTTCCTATTCTACGATCCGAAGCTAATCAAAGATCTCTTTGAAGGTCTTGGGTATGATTTCATCAACTGCTCCAAAAAGCCTTATGCCGACCCTAACAATGCCTCTATCAAACTATCTACGAGTCTCGTAGATGCTTGTCTTATTATTCAATGTTATGTTATTTGTTTCACTTGTCTTCAATTTCTACATTTGCAAAAAGAATCATCTATTTTTAATATTTTCTTATGAGACTTATAACACTATTAAATCATACGTGATTTTTTGACAATGGATATTATAGAATTATGGACTACATGTTTTGAAGTATACTTTTTCATAACTTTAATAATCAAACTTTTCAAGAATTTTTTTAATGTTTAGAATGAAAAATCAATAACCAAAAACATGAATAAAATATATTACATTTTTAATAGAAACATTTTGGAAATAACACTACTCCTCCTTCAGTACATAATTACTTGTCTTGTGTTGAAATTCATATTTGTTCTACTTCTAAAAAAATGTTGAGATTTGGAGAAAAAGGAGAATGAAAAAGAAAAAGTTTTCCATTAGAAAAAGCCTAAAAGGGAATTATAATGATATTGAGACTAAGAACGTAAAAAGAGAGGTATTATAAAGTACCTCATTAGAATATGGCATATTTCTTTTTTCTTTTCTTCCTGCACCTGCATTTGAACCCGGACCAACAGAGAAACAGCTAAAGCTATTACCATGCAGACCAAGAATGCAAGTACTCTAATTTTGGGCCTTTCAAAAAAGAGATATGTACTAAAATTCAGAAAGCAATCTAGAAATCAAAAAAAGAAAAGCACATACCATCTTTTAGCTGTCCAATTCACAAATTAATTAAATTAGTTAAAAGGGTTATTTGTTAACATGGATAAGATTGTATTATTTTAAAAGATAATTAAATTTTCATATTATAATTAAATAATCAAAGTATTACTCTTATACCAACTCAATCTATTTGCATGATTTTATTTTGTTTTTAACCATGGAAGAGGAATATAAAAGCTGATATTGAAATATGTCCTGACCTGTGAAGTATGAATGTCGAGTGTTATTGCTATGATTTCTTCTTTTAAAGTTTCCTTGTACCTTATTCATCTTTTGTCTATATCTACAATTCATTGTTTTCAATTAATCATTTGTAGACCCACTTCATAGTTATTTAAATTGTACACACATATAAAATTAATATATTTTTATAAAGTTAGCATGTGTTAGGAATATAATAATATAAAAACTTTCATATTATAAATGAGTTATAACCAGCACATGAATTATTGTACTAGTATAATTTTATTTAATAGTTTTACATTCAATATATAAATAAGTATTTCTTTATAATTTTCAATACTATTTAAGATTAAATTTTATAATTTTATGATTTCTTAATTCTCTAAATATATAATTTTATAATTTTATAGTTTTATGATTTTGTAATTTATAATTTTATAATTTATTTATTCATAATTTTGTAATTTATAATTTTAAATAACTCTAAAGTTACTGTCATGACTTTTTACATTTAATATATACTACAGGAAAATACCGGTAGCTAGAGTCTCTTGCAACATACGTAGGGATGTCAATTAGGGCTTGGTCCGTCGGGCCAGCCCGTAAGCCCGCGGAAAAAATGCGGGGTGGGCCAGGGTAGTGAGCCCGCAGGTCCGCATTATGAAACCCTCTTTTTATTTCTGTCCTAATTTAGAAAGGGTTGCCCCAAATTAGTTGGGCCTAGGGCTAGCCCATAGGGTGTCCAAAACCCCTAAGGCAGCCTAACCCCTCTCATTCTGCCACACTTTGCAAAGACAGTGCTCTTACCCTCTTTCCCTTCTAACAAAAGTTCTGCTAGGGTTTGGACATTTCCCTCTTCGAGCTTACGCAACTCCATTGTTTTTGCTCACGTAAGTAATTTTTCCCCGTGTCTTCTTTGTTTTCAGCTTTGTAGTCTTGAGTCTAGCTAGGGTTCACCTTGGTAACCCATTTTGAATGGTTCCACTATTTTCCAGCTCCCTAAATTGTTCTTAGAGCTGTTGTACTCACTACTATGGTGTCAAAATCCTCTGCTAAACCCTTTCCAGGTAAGGGAAGCTAGGGTTTCACGTTATTTCTATTTTATACGAATAATGTTTTGTGAAATATGAGAAGAGATTGGGGAAAACGTTAGTTTTTGGTATATTTCTGAGTTAGGGGTTCAAATGTTCATGAAATTGTGATATTTGACGTTATTTCTCGTATTCTGATGCGTCGCACAATCGTTGGACGAGTGCCTTCGGTCGCTAGGCGATTGTGTATTTTTCTAATATGCGCAGTTTTAGTAAAATTGACTTTCTCGACTCATTAAACGTTGGATTGAGCTCAAATTTTGACAATTGGTTCATAACATGCTATTTTATGGTTTAACCGGTTGGATCGTGGATTAGATGTTTGTACCTTGAGAAATGTGTCACGCATTACTGCAATGATTTTGGTTTTGTGATAATAAATTTTCTTGTAAGAAATTATGGTTGTTGGGTTGTGCTTGATTGTATGGAATTGCAGGTACTTAAATGTTGGCACTCATTTATTTGGGATGAATACTATTTTGTGATATATGTATGTCTTGGTATGCATTTATAAAGTATGAGATGAATGAATTCGCATGAGTGATGTGATTCATGAATTGTGAATGATGAACTTGGATAAATCTTGGCATGCGATTTCAATGAAATGGGTGGTTATATATGTGGTCATGAATTCGATATGAATAATAATGTTACATTGATGGCATGGTATTGGTATGAGGTGAAGTTCTATATCCCCGAATTGGGAAGAATGGGATGGTTAGAAATCAACATGGAATATGAATGATGATGGGTTACAAAGGATGTCGTGAGGTATTAAATGCATGATCAATATTATTTGTTTGTTTGGAATGTGATTGGTATGTTGTCAGTACGTAAATCCACGAGTCTCTATGTGAGACTTCCTGGTGGTGCTTCAGTGGTCGGGACGTAACTTCGTGGCCCCTGTTAGTGGGAGTCCATGGTAATGCCTCATCTATATAATTTGGTAAGGATTCAAAGTAAGGTTGCATCCTGACATTCTAAAGAGTCAGTTAGTCTCACTTAGAGCAGACTGACTCTCGTGGTGAGAGTAGTAGGAGACCTGAAACTCATTAAGGGCTAACCTTGTGTGTTGGGGATTGAAACATTGTAACACTTGTAACACTTAGCTTGGGGGTGAGCAGCTCGAGGGTGAGTAGCTTGGGGTGAACAGGGTAATCCACCACAAGTGCAAGCATCCGCTGAATCCAACCTGATTATATGTAATCCGGATGAGTCGAGTCTGAGTCTAGTGTATTGCTTGAGAAGTCATAACATGATTGGTTCATGAATACTATTTTGGATTGTGTAATAACATGTGACTGCTTGATAAACTGTTTCTACTCTAGCTTACCCTGTTTGCTTGTTTGGTTGTCTTGTATGTGGTTCTTCTCCTTTTGTGATGATCATCAATTTATTCATGTGAACAGATGTGAGAACTCCCCGTGGTCAACAGGGAAATGGTGATTCCGCTGTATAGTCTATCCGGGTTGGATCTCGCTGATTTGAGCTTTCATTTAGGGCTAAGGCCGTGTGTTGTATTGCCCCTAGGACTTTATTTCGAATACTGTCTATCTTCTACTCCTTTTGGGTTATAGGCATCGTAGTGAGCCTTAGTACTTCCCTTTAAGTATCTTGGATAACCGTAAGGAGTGACTTTATACTCCGCAACTTGGCTCTTTATATTATCCGGTGTAAGATTTCATTTAATTATATTATTATTTAAATTCGGGTGTTACACGCATAGGCCCACGGCCCGCATAAATTTAAAAAGAAAAAAAACTTGCACTTGTCTATATTAATTACTTCTTTTATGGACTTTTGCATTAACGTTTCAAATTCTTGTATAACAGGAAAAGACAAGTATTATGTAATTTTTAATGTGCTAAAATTTAAAGAATACATTGTGTATGTCATAGTATGAATATGATGAAAATGTTGAATTATTAATTTATCATCTAGTTCCCCAAAGTCTTTACTTAATTTTGTGAACTTCTTAAAGTTTCCCAATTTTTAAACATTGAAAGTTTTATCATATAAATTAAAAAAAAAGTGGCCCGCGGGACGAGCTAGGGTTTTCAGCCCGTATAAAGTGTGCGGGACGGGGCGGGCCAACCCGCATTGTGCGGCCCGGACCTAAACGGGCCAGGCCGGCCCACATTGCCACCCCCAAACATACGACAATAACTAATTAAACTAAATATACTAAATTAAAAGTATACAATTTTTTAATACATAGTAAACCACACAAATTTATTGAAAATATATAAATTTGTCAATAATTTAAAATTAAATTAAATCAAAATTTAATACATACAAATTTATTAGTGTAGATTTTTTACGTACTAATACATAAAGTATATTAAAAGATAGGACTATAAAAATATAACATTTATACAAACTAACTAAAAATCAATTTAGCTCTATACATAGACTAACCACTTATAACAACTCCAACTGAAACCTTCCACCAACCTAATTGATGGCTCCTCATCTTCCAGAGCTGCCTTTGAAACTGTAACCACATGCTCTTATCGAATAGGTGATCATCGTGACAAGCAACAGAAGACAACAACATAGAAGAAGGGTAAGCTAATGTGCCAAAGAGTTTTAATCATGGCACGGGTTGGGAAGAAGAACTTGAACCTTTTTCAAGCTCCGAGGAAGGAGAAAGCAGTGAAGGCGAAGGCTGCTAGGAGCACTAAAGTTCCTAATTTACAAGAATCGTTGGTTGAAGTGCACGTGCACGTGGGATCCAAAAGAAAAGCGGAGCTGGCCACTAAGCATGGTGGAGGGAAGGATGTTAAGAGGGTGAGGGATGCCATGTTAGGGCCGGGATTTTCTAGCGGTGCTAAGAAACCTGAAGCTTAACTTATAGATATTAATTTGTCGGAGGCTATGCTAGAGTTTAATACACCAGTACAGAAAGAGGATTTGGCCTCGGTTAATTTTGCGTTTCTACCCCGGTTTTGGAACCGAAGCATATTAAGGTGAGGCAAAAAGGGTCGGCTTATGGTCTCGGGTGTGGACCGAGGTCATATGTAACCCAAAACCTCGTGAGTTCACTTCCGGTGTTCACTTCCTCGTCCATGCAAGAAAGATAATCAAATCTTCATACTTTGTTATGTTTTTGAGTTTTGGCATTAAAAAGGAAA
>Ga0214544_1008285_pt1 | contig 17422 bp, 12 predicted proteins | sample CNSS3metaG_FD_160074 | JGI IMG/M metagenome (GOLD analysis project Ga0214544, IMG submission 160074) | Root nodule microbial communities from cowpea collected in UCLA plant growth center, Los Angeles, California, USA - CNSS3 | ecosystem: Host-associated > Plants > Roots > Nodule | place: USA...
GCTAATGCAGCAATAATGAAAACAAGCCAAAGTTGGCATCTCCAAGTCAAGTACAACTACACTTCTATGTTTTCCTTTCCATTTCGATTATTTCAATCTCACATGCTTCACATCCTTATTATTATAGATATTTAATTTTCAGATTTAAGAGGCATGTTTTTTGTACAAATAATTATCATAAAATTAAGCTTCTATTCACAGCAGCAACATGCTCTATCACATTAAATTCAATTCAGATGCTTCAAATTACATTTAATTCAGATGCATATCACATTCAATTCATATCATATTCAATTCAGATGCACTGTAGTAGGAAGAAAAATTAAAGGAAAACGGGTACCTCCATGATAGCCCAACATCACCAAACCCCCACGGTCAGAGCACCTCGACGGTCGGAGCACCTCAATGGTCGGAGCACCTCTATAGTCGGAGCAACACCAAACACAACACCCTCCTTCCACAACAACCCCTTCTCCGCAGAAACCCCCACTCACCCGAAAGCCTAATTCGAATTCCTCTCGCCACAAAAATGGAAGCAACTATCAGCACAAAAATGATTGTTAAAGATGAATTAAAAGGTTGGATGATTGCTCAAACAATAAAACCCTTACCCGAACAGGGTTACCGGAAACTAAGTTTTGAGTTTCGCAATGGGAGGAGGCCAGCGACAGCGTTATTGGAAGGATGTTGTCACGACGCCGATTGGGAGTGGAACAACAACGGAAGTGGAAGTAGCAACGGGTGGTGACAATGGCGACGACTACGATGATGCCTTTGGAGGAGAAAAACTGCGTTTTGCAATAGGGGAGGCTAGCGACTGCGATACCGGAAGGAGGCCGTCATGGCGACGATTGGGAATGGCGAGGTAGCAGTAGTGGCAGCAGCAACGGGCGACCACAGGGGCAGGAACAGGGGCGGCGATTTTGGTGGTGATGCGTTTGGAGAAGAATACAAAAGATGAAAAAAAGGCTATCTAGAAAAGCAAGGAAAACCCTAATTCTAGAAGCATCTCTAAGCTAGCACAAAATGAAATGATGTGTCTTCCCATGTGGATTCTTGGCCTAGGAGGGAAAATGAGACAAAAGTGGTCTCCAAATCATGCTAAAGGGGCATAAAGAACAAAAGAGACAAAAGGTACAATGTCTACTTTTGCTTTATGCTTTTTGCTTTTGCTTTACTCTCTCCTCCACATCATTCATGCTCCCTAATCACCATGTGCTACTTCTCATGCTTCTTTCTACTAAAATTAACCTACAAAACAACTTAAACAAGGATTAGCATGTTGGCTTAAGTTAAGTCAACTTTGGTCAATGAGTCAACCATAGTCAAAGGTCAACCAAGATTGAAATTCAAAATTTTATAATTCTTTGTAAAATATATTATTATTATTTATAATATATTATTATATTGTTATAAATATCAAATCTTTTGAACTTTGAATTTTTATATTTTTAATCAGAAACATTAAAAACATGTATTGAAAAGACTATTTTTGTATATGTTTTATATTTTAAGTGTTAAATTTAATTTTGTTTAATGTTTTTTACAATTTCAAATTTTAAATCCAAACTATATTATTTTATATATATTAAAAGAGATTTCTTATTCTCTGAATTAAAAAGAGCAGAGAACTTCTCAATTTCCGATAAAATTGTACCATACTAGCCGGATTAACCGCCATGAACTAATGACTGAGTTAGCCATTATATCACGATTCTCGGATTACATCGCTAACTTACAGATAAACGGCTAACTTAAAGATAGACCGCTAACTTATAGATGCACTGCTAACTTACAAATAGACCACTAACTTATAGATTGACCGCTAACTTATTAAAAACCCACTAACTAAGTTCTTATCGAACTTAAAATAACAATTACATGACGACCATATTTACTAAACTACACAGTTTTTCCTTAACCAGTAGTCTGCCTACTTTAACTTTGAATAAAATAGTTAAACCGTAGGGGAAATGTGGAACCTAAAGCCTATGCTTAATCAGGCCCATATGAGCCCAATGGAGGCATAACCCATTATTTAAAACTAGTAAAATAAGGTTAATCTCCTATAAATAAGAGTGGACGCTAGTAATAAAAGGTACGCAATTCATTAGTGCTAAAAATTGAGATTTGATTTTTAGAGCTTTTGCTGACTTGATCGTCGGAGCATTTTCTGTAGGTAACCCCAAAATTGCCCCTTCAAGCAACAAGATATGGGGACATCCCAAACAAGGCCAGAGAGCTTCCATCCGAGATGTTCAAAGATTGGGGTAAGATAACATTTGAGTCCTATAATAATATGTTATTGTTTCTGCACGAACAATTGGTGCCCACCGTGGGGCCCAAATTGACTTATTACCAAAGCAATCCAAGAGTGTTTGAATATTTCAACTCGTAGCAAATTTAGCGAGATGAGGGAAGCTAGGTTAGGATCCAAAGATGTCGGCATTAACCAGATTAACCTTATCGCCATCCTCGAAGGACAAGCCAAGATGCAGCAAGAATTCGTTGAATTCAAAAAGTGTAGTGCTGAGGAGATGGAAGCCTTGAGGTAGGAAAACTCCCACTTGAGGAGAAAGGCGGAAATAGATGTTGCGCACAACAAAGGCAAGGAGAAGGAAATCCATGTTGAATTCAAAACTCCCATATATCAGGTAACAACATAAGAGAGCGAGTACAACCCTACCACCATACCTTCACCACAACCCATCACAATATCACCCTCTCGGCCGCTGTCAGCCACCTTGTAACCGTAGGCAAAAACAATCGTCGACATCCTTTCAATAACAACAGTTAAAGGACACAGACCTAGACTAGCACGTGAAGATCTATGTGACTCATGTCGGCCTATATACAAGTGAAGATTTTGTCATGTGTAAATTCTTCCCCACCACCCTCAAAGGGCCAACCTTGGAGTGGTTCACGACCTTGCCCCCGTATTCATACACTGTTTTGATACCCTATCTAATCTCTTCTTCACCTAGTTCGGAGGTAGTCATCCCCATCAGGCCACCCCACTATCCCTCCTTAGTGTAAGGCAAGAACAAGACGAGACATTGAGAGCCTTTATCGATCGGTTTGGTAAGGCGGCCTTGAGAGTTAAAAACTTAACACAAGATGTGGTCCTAAAATGCATGGCCCTGGTCCTCAAACCTGGACCATTCACAAATAATATTTGCCTCCAACCTCCTACCACCATGCATGAGCTAAAACTGCGAGCAGCTGATTACATGCACATGGAAGAAATGAAGACGCTACAGACTAAGTTTCGCACTGACTTGCAACCTGTTGAAAGAAATGCTGAAAAAGCTTTCGCAAGAGCGAATCCCAGGCCTAAGGATCCCAAGCCAGCAAGATATTCACGATACGCACCCCTAAGTGCCTCACGCTCACGTATCCTAAAAGAAGCATTACAAACGAATCTTATTCCTGAGGTAGGATTATCTTGTTCCTTTTTAAGACTTATGAATATGGTGATGATTGATTAAGAAACCAAAGAAATCCCCACTGGACAATAAGATAACAAGCTATCTAGATGTGAAGGTTCCTTTCCAAGGTTCTAGAGAGGAGGAGAATAGATTAATGGAAAGTAAGAAACCAAAAGGAAAAGCATATAATAGAAACAATATAAACCGAGAAGAGTAAAGAAACATAAAATGAAAAGTAAGGGAAAAGGGAGGAATGAATGATGCACGCCACTACAAGGCTAGGCTAGGCTAGAAGAAGCCATGGCAACCTTGAAGATGAGTGGTGTATGCCGCCACTTGGCATGGCAAGATAAGACTTGAAAGAACTGCACTCCCTAAGGAGAAATGCTCTCACAAAAAGGTTGAAACACAAATTGTATAAATTCTCCAAAATGTTTAACCCTTGTACAAGTGTTAGAGGTCCCCTTAAATAGACAAGTCTAGGGGTCCCTTAGCAAAACAACTAAGTTAAAGGATTACAAAAGAAATTTAGCATGTTCTAGAAAGTAGGTCATCCTAGGGTGCACATGGGTGAATTTTCTTCCAAGCCATCTAGGTGGCAAGTCTTCATGGCCAAGGCTCATAAAGGAGGGTTCTAGAACTTTCTAGAAGTCTTGGTGTCCAAGGCATTTGGGCATCCCCTTTCTAGATTCTTCTAGAAAGTCTTCCTTCTCTCACTTCCTTAGGACGCCAAGTGTCTCCTATGTGGTCATCCTCCTTTCTTATTCCTACAAAAGCAAATTAAGGAATTTATTCGCATGTTAGTTCAAGGTTAAGCTAATCTTGGGTCAACAAGTCAACCCTTAAGTCAAGGTCAATAAGTCAACTCAAAATAGTCAACCACAACCAACTTCAAGAAATTGAAACTAAAGAAATACAAAATAAAGATAGATAGGATAATGCCTTCATTTTTGTCATGCTCCTAGTGATCCTCCTAGGGTTGGCCTCCTTAGAACTTGATGAGGTGGTCACATCTTCATCAATTCCCCCTCCTAGCAAAACCCTTAACCCGCCGAACGGTGATATGTCCAAACATTACATATGCCACCGCAATAATGGCCACACCATGGATGAATATAAAGCAGTGCAAGATAAGATAAAAGATTTGATATGCTTTCACCACCTGAAGCGATTCGTTAGAAACGACGGAGAAGGAAGCTCACAGTTACCGTATAGTCGGGAAACGAATCGCACAAACCACCAGCCTGGCAACAGGATTAGAGATGAGTAGAGATAGGAACCCCCCTCAAAAGATGATAATCATCCTAGCGATAGGCCATGATACGATCCTATCCAGGAAAGAGTATGATCGTTTCTGAATTTGAATCCTCAAGAGGCACGACACGATTAAATCAGAGAAGAACGCGGAATAAGACAAAGATGGAAGACGCCACAATCTAGCAGATTGATAAGTCAAGTGAAGATTCGCCACAAAGATGTTAATCTTTGATAAGAACGAGAGGCCTAAGCCAAGAACAAAGAGAACCCTCTCTTTAATGAAATCAAATTCAATATATGACTAAAAGTGTCTACAATAGTTTTTGGTACCTCTATATATAGGTACATGAGTTTAAGAAAACCTAAGAACCCTACAAGAAGGCCCAAACCAAAACATAAACTAATTTATAAAAGAAAGCCCAAAGCCTAAAAACATAACTTATTTTCTAAAAGAAAACCCAAAGTTTAAAAATATAAATTAATTTCCTAATAACTACCCTTCAAGAGTGCTCCAAGCCATGATCTTCATATCCTTTGAATTTCCACTTGCAGTTGCTTGTAGTATCAAGAGTCTTGAATAAATGTGATTTTCCAATCTCTTGCTCCTTGCCCTTGTCATAGGTCCTTTGAATTGTAAAGGTTCATCTTCAAGTTCTTCTTATATGGAATCTAGGAATAGTCCTCTATCGTTCCCTCCTTCTTGAATCGAAGTAGTCCTCAATTTCGAACCTACATCAAATGGAGACAAGTTAGTAATATTGAAACTAGAGCTTACCCCATAATCTTCAAGTAGATCAACAACATAGGCATTGTCATTAATTCTTTTAAGAACTTGAAATGATCCATCTCCTCTTGGTAAAAGTTTAGATTTCCTTTTTAGAAGGAAATTTGTCCTTGCTAAAGTGAACCCACCCTCAATCGCCAGGCTCAAACTTGATGTGCTTCCTCCCGTGGTTAGCCTTAGAGGCTAACTTCTCCATCTTCTTTTCTATTTGGGCCTTTACCTCTTTATGCAAGTTCTTGACAAAGGTTGCTTTGGCAAGTCAATATTTATTAGTCATAGAATCAATATCAAGTAAAGGTAACAAATCTAATGGAGTTAAAGGATTAAAACCATATACTACCTCAAAAGGAGACATCTAAGTAGTAGAATGAACTACCCTATTATAAGCAAACTCCACATGAGGTAACCACTCCTCCCAAGTTTTCAAATTTTTGTTTACAAAACATCTAAATAGTTGTGAAAGAGTTCTATTTACCACTTCTGTCTGGCCATCTCTTTGAGGATGACAAGTTATAGAGAAGAGAAGCTTTGTTCCTAACTTACCCCATAAGACCTTCCAAAAATAGCTAACAAATTTGACATTCCTATCTGAGACAATGCTCTGTGGAAGGCCATGTAATCTTACCACTACTTTGAAAAATATATTGGACACATGATTGGCATCATCGCTCTTGTGGCAAGGAATGAAGTGGGCCATCTTTGAGAACCTATCAACCATAACGAAAACAGAGTCTTTTCCCCCTTTGGACCTTGGGAGACCCAAAACAAAATCCATAGAAATATCGGTCCAAGGAGAGTTAGGAACAGGTAAGGTCATAAACATCCCATGATGCATAGACTTAGATTTAGCACACTTATAAGTGATACATTTATTACAAAAAGAGTGCACATCATGTTTCATGTGAGGCCAAAAGAAATGATCATGCAATATGTCTAAGGTCTTTTGAACCCCAAAATGTCCCATTAAGCCCCCTTCATGAGCTTCTTTTAGAAATAATTCCCTCATTGACCCTTTAGGCACACACAACTTTGTTCCTTTGAAAAGAAATGCATCATGGTTGAAAAAATCTTTAAAAGCCCCTTTTTCACAAATTTTATAGATTTCACAAAAATCATGGTCATCCACATACAATTCCTTAAACAGTTCAAAACCAAGGATTTTAGTTTCAACCACAGATAATAATGCATGCCTCTTAGATAATGCATCAGCCACAACATTTGCCTTACCTGAGGAAATTGTTCCATAAATTCTTCGATAAATTCTACCCATTTAGCATGTCTTTTATTGAGTTTACCTTGGCTCTTAAGATATTTAAGGGATTCATGATCACTATGAATTACAAATTCCTTAGGAAGCAAATAATGTTGTCAAGTATGCAAAGCTCTAACAAGGGCATATAACTCTTTGTCAAAAGTGGAATAGTTTCCCACCGCCCCTTTCAACCGTTCATTGAAATAGGCTATATGATGCCCTTTCTGCAAGAGAACATCGCATATGCCCACATTTGAAGCATCACACTCTATCAAAGGATTTGTCAAAATTTGGTAAAGCTAAGATAGGTGGATGTGTGAGTTTGTATTTGAGACTATCAAAAGCATCTTGTTGTTCCTTTCCCCACTTAAAGCCTACATCTTTCTTAACATGTTCATTTAGTGGAGATGCTATGGTGCTAAAATCCTTGACAAACCTCCTATAGAAATTAGCCAAGCCATGAAAACTACGTACCTCACTTGCATTCTTAGGGATGGGCCAGTCCCTAATGGCTTTGAGTTTTTCTTCATCAACTTGTACCCCTTTTGAGCTAACTACAAACCACAGGAAACAACTTCATGTGTACAAAAAATACATTTGTCCTTATTGGCATATAGTTTTTCCTGCCTCAGTACTTCTAGAACTTTCTTTACGTGGCGCATGTGTGAATCAAGTGTTTTGCTATATATCAAAATATCATCAAAATATACAACCAAAAATTTACCAATGAAATTCCTCAATACATGGTTCATTAACCGCATAAAGGTGCTAGGTGCATTGGTTAACCCAAAAGGCATAACCATTCATTCATACAAGAAAAATTTAGTTTTAAAAGAATTTTTCCATTCATCTCCAACTCTCATCCTTATTTGATGATAACCACTTTTTAAATCTATTTTGGATAAATAACAAGCACCGTGCATTTCATCAAGCAAGTCATTAAGTCTAGGGATAGGATGGTGATACCTTATAGTGATATTGTTGATGGCTCTACATTCACTACACATCCTCCACGATCCATCTTTCTTAGGTACCAGAATTACTGCATAGCACAAGGACTCAAACTTTCCCGAATCCATCCTTTTTCCAAAAGTTTCTCCATTTGTTTCTGTATCTCTTTGATTTCTTCTGGATTACTCATATAGGTTGGCCTATTAGGAAGGGATGCACCCGGAATGAGATCTATATTATGCTCAATACCCTTTTGAGGAGGTAAACCATGAGGGATGTCTTGAGGAAAGACATCATGATATTCTTTGAGAAGTTGTTCCATACCTAAAGACAAATAAGCTTGTTAGGCATAAGCAAATATAAGGGTTGTTTTGAAATCAACACTCTGTTGAGCTCTTTTTCTCTCAAGAAAAGACTTTTATCACTCTTTACTTTTTTTACTTTCCTTTTTTTGTATCTTTCTGGAATTTTCTCTCTTCCTTCTTTTCGCTTTTGCTATCTTTTCACTCGCATCTTAAGCTGATCCTCACAAACCTCTCTAGGAGATAAAGGTGTTAGGGACACCTTTTTGCCCTTAAACAAGAAAGAATACTTATTGGCTAGACCATTATGGGTTACCTTTCTATCACATTGCCAAGGCCTCCCCAACAGTAAGTGACTCGCCTCCATAGGTACCACATCACATACTACCTCATCAACATATTTACCGATAGAAAAAGCAATGTTCGCCTGCTTATCTACCACCAATTCTCCATCCTCACTCAACCATTGCAAAGCATAAGGACTAGGGTGTATAGATGTCACCAAACCAAGCTTCTCCACGAGCCGTTTACTTGCTACATTTGTACAACTACCTCCATCAATGATGAGGGAACACACCTTTCCCATAACCATACATCGAGAATGAAAAATATTTCTTCTCTGGGTCTCATCTTCCTCCTTGTTCATACTACCTAACAATTGCCTAAGCATCAAGAGATCTCCCTCCAAATGGGGGACTTCACACTCCTTTTCCTCCTCATCACTATTAGATGATTTAGATGATTCACCCGTGGAATGCTCACTAATGTACTCACCATTCGCCAACAACATCATAGTTCTTCTGTTGGGACATTCAGCTGCGATATGTCCTCTACCAAACATTTAAAAGATTTTATTGCACTAGAACGTGAAGAATCATCATTTTTAGCTTGAGAAGTTACTTTACCATTTGAGGACTCCTTTTCCTTAGATTTAGGAATGGTAGAAGTAGCCCCCTCCTTCTTATATTTCTCCTTATCTCTCAATGACCATGAGGTGGATGACTTCCTATAGGCGCTTCTTCTCTTGAGCTGTTGTTCCACTCTGGTGGTTTGGTGAATAAGATCCTCCAAGGTCTCATAATGGTGCATTTCCACCACATCTTGAATCTTCCTATTTAATCCATTCAAGAATCTAGCCATTGTAGCCATATATGTTTCTTCCACTTCAGCTTTCATCAAGGTGACCTCCATCTCTTGAACATACTCTTCAACACTTTTATTTCCTTGTGTAAGTCTTTGTAATTTGTTGAAGATCTCTTTTTTATAATAAGGAGGCACAAATCTTTCCTTCATAGCTACCTTTAATTGCTCCCATGTAGAAATTGGCAACCGCCTTCTTCTAGCTATGTCCACGATGATTTGATTCCACCAATTCATAGCATAGCCTTCAAACTCCAAGGAAGCCATAAGCACCTTATCATCATCTTCATAATCATAAGAGTTGAAGATTTGGTCAAGCTTCATTTCCCATGCCAAATAGGCTTCCGGGTCATTAGCTCCATTAAATTTAGGAATTATAATCTTCCTCCACATCTTATCTCTTCGAGGTGTGTGGTTCTCGAACTCCTCTCGTCTTTGGCCTTGCCTTGGCTTAAAACCATGCTCCTCCTCATCATTGTCCCTCCTAAGCATGTGGTTCCCAAATACCTCTCATCTTTGGCCTCTCTGTGGCCTAACAACATGTTCTGCTTCATCATTATGAGAAGAATGGTCTGAATCATGATGTCTCCTTCTTCTTCTCTCCATCCCCTCTAATCTCACGCTCACATCTTCATTAGACTTTTGGAGCCTTTCGAACTGTTGTTGATTGTGTTGTTGCATTTGATTCATTTGTAATATGAGCTTATCAAGTGCAACCATGAGTGTCGTAGTCTTAGGTGATACAAGATCACTATTCTGGAAAGAAGTCATGTCCTGCAAGCAAATGTTAGCAATAATAATCTTTTTTTCTTTTGGACCTCACCACTCTACTAAGTGTTTCACTCAATTTCCCACTCGTGTATCACACTTATAGGCTTTTTCTTGAACGTACTCTCTTGCCTTTTACCACTCAAATTGTCTTTAGTGCAAAGAACTCTATTAGCTTAAGCAAAGAGTGAACAAAAAATGTGAAGAATGTTTCGAGATCTAAATCTTGACTTAAGAGGACAAAGAAAATTCAAAACTCTAGACAAAACTTCAAGGAATTTTAAAGACATAAAACAAGAAAATTAAAATTAGAAAATAATAGGACTACCAAAGAGATTTAAATGATACAACACGGAGACTCTAAGAGAAAGACTGATTGCAAGTAGATATCAATAAACCACAAATAAAATTGCAATAAAAGTTGTGTTAAACTCCCTTTTTTTGGATCCTTCTTTCTTTTATATTTTTTTGATCCACAATATTATTTTTTTTTGTTTTTTTTTTTGCAGTTCAACACAAAAACAAACTTAAACAATTGATCCTTCAAACCCTCATACTCATGTAAATCAAAGTAAGTGCAATTGCAAATCCCAAACACAAAAATAAATAATTTCCACGAATAAAATGTAGAAATACACAATTTAAATAGAGAACAAAAAAGAAAAAAAAATGCCAAATAAAAAAAATTCAACCAAATTGGAAACAACCTTAGGGGTTTTACTCTTTACAAAGGAAACAAACAAAATTTAAAACAAAACACAGAAAAAGCAGACATTGAAAAATTGTAATTTTTTTTTCATATGACAGAAAAATAACATAGAAAAGGAAATTCAAACCAGAACTTTGCTCTAGATACTAGATGATATGATCCTATCCAGGAAAGAGTATGTTTGTTTCTGAATTTGAATCCTCAAGAGGCACGACACGAATAAATCAGAGAAGAACGCGGAATAAGATAGAGATGGAGGACGCCACAATCTAACAGATTGATAAGTCAAGTGAAGATTCGCCACAAAGATGTTAATCTTTGATAAAAACCAGAGGCCTAAGCCAAGAACAAAGAGAACCCTTTCTTTAATGAAATCAAATTCAATATATGACTAAAAGTGTCTACAATAGTTTTTGGTACCTCTCTATATAGGTACATGAGTTTAAGAAAACCTAAGAACCCTACAAGAAGGCCCAAACCAAAACATAAACTAATTTATAAAAGAAAGCCCAAAGCCTAAAAACATAACTTATTTTCCAAAAGAAAACCTAAAGTTTAAAAGTATAAATTAATTTCCTAATAACTATCCTTCAAGAGTGCTCCAAGCCATGATCTTCATATCCTTTGAATTTCCACTTGTAGTTACTTGTAGTATTAAGAGTCTTGAATAGATGTGATTTTCCAATCTCTTGCTCCTTGCCCTTGTCATAGGTCCTTTGAATTGTAAAGGTTCATCTTCAAGTTCTTCTTGTATGGAATCTAGGGATAGTCCTCTATTAGGCCACCACTAAGAGGCACCATCAATACAATTTTCCAGGGATTCGTAGGTGGCGGAACCACGACATCAACAAGGAAGCGACACCTAAGAAATATACAATCCGTAAACATAATAACCTGCATCTATAGATGAAGGAGAATCTCGCCCATAACCTTCACTGACGTCGATTTTCAAGGCGTGGATCCAAACCAAGACAATCCAATGGTGATGACGGTGGAAGTCGAGTACTTTGTAGTAAAAATGGTGTTGGTCGACCAAGGTAGTTCGGTAGACATTCTCTACTAGAAAACCTACCAAATATTGCAAATTTCAAAAGGAAGCAATGTCCCTGTATGACAAGCCAATTTATGGTTTCTCTATAGAAAGGGTATGCACCAAAGGGTACATTGACCTGTATACAATCTTTTGCGAAGGCAACCAGATGAAAACTATGCTTGTGCGATTCTTAGTCGTTGAATCACACACCTCGTACAAAGTCTTATTAGGGAGACCTTCTCTCAACACCTTGGGAGCAGTAGTATCGACCCCTTATCTCGCTATGATCCCAACAAGCCCAAGCTCAAGTGCTTCAACAAGCCTAAGCCCACATCAAGGCCCAATCACTAGAAGAATGATGAAGAAGATTCACATGGGCCTCTCACAAGATGATCAAGTCACTCATGGGCTTTTCACTTTATTCACATGAGTTAAAGAAATGTCTAAAATATGAGTTGATGCATGAAGGAAGTTGTCCAGATTTAAATTGGGCCATTATTTAGGCTTTGCTTTAATAAAATAAGCTAGAACACTTTGGATCAATTGGGCTGAGCCCAATTTCCTGTTTTGGCCGAGAATCCTTGGCATTCCTCTACACTTGGAGGTAAGCAAGCTAAGCATGAGCAAAGCAAGGAGAGCATGATGGTGGCATGGAGCGTGTGACATTGGCAAGGAAAGTGTGACATGCCACTTGGTGTCATCAAGGCTCATCTTCTACATCACATGGCCTACAATCAAGCTTCTCCTCCAAGCTACATTTTCATTACATCTTTGTTGCATCTACATTTCATTTGGCCGACCATGTTGCCTATAAATCGGCCATTCCACTCTTGGTGACCCAAAATTTCTTTAAGTTCTCAATTGTAACTTATGGACTATTGAGGTGTCTTAGGGAGCCAAAGGTTTTCAATCCCATCTTCTAAGTAGAACCTTTGTCATACTATACTGCAACATTTTAGTAAGTGAGTGTGTTGAAAGTTCTAAGTGCTTTCTCACCTTTCTTTTAGGCCCATAGTTAGACGTGTAGTGGCTTCAAACTATGAGACCAAAGTCTCTAAAATTTTTCCAATTTAGGGGTCCATTTTTAATGTTAATCTTTTTCCTTTCTTTGAGTCTTGTTTATGTTTGTTTGTGCTTAGTGTCTTAAGTGATTCTATTTACTTACCCTTAGACAATTGTGTATTCTTTGAAACCTTTTGCAAGTACATATTTGCAAGGATTGACCTCGGTACTTAAGAAGTCTTATTTGAACGAACGTAAATTCGTCAACAACTCTGTTTTCGTCATAGCTTGTGGAGTTTATTGTGTATTCTGGCCAAACTCCATTCCCGTTTTCATGTTGGAAAACTCTATTCTATTTTTCCTATTATATTTTCACTAGCCAAACTCACTTATCAGTTGCATCTGTGTGCCCTATTATATTTTCAACCCTCATTTTGCTTAGCAGAACTCATGCTCCCCGTTTCCATTTTCTTTCACTTTGCGAGATACTACATCCATCCTCCGTGTCTGTTTTCTACTGCTTACACATGTTAGAATTTTCTTTATGTTGCATTGGGGGAGTGTTTTCCCCCATTGGGGTATTTTTTCTATGTTGGGGTTTCATATACACAGGAAGCTTGAACTTATAAGATCGAAGGATGTAGTTATTGAATAATCCATTTTCACCTCTCTTTTGGTTGTTTGAAATATAATTATAGGAAAAAATATATCAGAAACACTTAGTTAGCCTAGGAGCATGATATAGGAAGGATGGTCACTTATAAACGTGATTTAAAGCACTTTCAGAATCACTACTTCATGCTTTTATCCTCTTTAAAATCCATTTTCAACTTCCATGGACTTGGAGTCACCTTCTCTGATGAGGTCTTGATGGACGATAGGGGTTGATCATTGCTGTTTGTGATTCGTGTGTCGTTGTGTTGTCCAGTATTATGTTCCTTGCATTAATCGGCGCAATCTCCTTTTAATGCAGTAGGAATTTCTTTCTTTTAAGCCAATTCTGCTTGAAGGTTTTTCCTTCTGCGCTTGCCTTCAATGCATGCTTCTTTTGTATAGTGGCATTACTTTCTACAGACCGTGTGTTTGTCTAAATGTTCAAGTGTTTTTGGTCAGTCCTTTTTGTCATTTTTCTTTTCTAATCTGTGTTGTTAACATGCGTTTTACCTCAATTTGAATTACTTCTTCTGTGTGCTTCAGACCTTGGTGCTGCCTTTAATTGGTTTGGTTCATTGGCGGTGCAATTATTATCGTTGGCACCATTTCAAAAGCTGGATCAAGCATAGGCGAGGTGCGCACTATTAGTGTTGTGAAGCGGTGCAATTTGGCAGTTTTTATTTCCTTGATTCAGTCGAGTCCCCTACCTGTTGCTAGATTTGGCAACTTGTGGCCTTAAATTGGTTGGTAACATGTTGTTCCTGTTACGGTGTTAGCTGGCCTATTCAAACACTTGGCACATATGCCACCAGTCTAGTTCATGCAGGAGAACAACTTGAACTAATTTTGAAGCACCTTAACATCTAGATCACGCTGTCGCAGCCCTGACCTGCCCGTTGTAAACATAAACCCTTTTAGAGTAATAGGAAAAAATGGAAATAGAATAACTTTTTTCTCTTTTTATATATTTAATGACAACGGATTCAATTACTCAAGAGGTCCCTCTCTTTTCTGTTGTTACATTTGTAGTTTATATTTTCTCCCTAGGAATACCAGCCTACTTCCATAGGAAAATACTCTTTTTCTCGTACCACTAGCAGATGGTTTATCTCGAGTATTGCTTTTCTTTGGCTTTTGTTTGTTATACAAATGAACCTGTGATCGCTAATACATAGGACATGTTGTAAAGGGCACAAGTTAGATCCAAAGTAATGGTATAGAACTTGCTCATGAAAACATTAATTGTAGGCCATGATATGACACTACTTTATAAATGCATAATTACATGAGTTAGGACTAGTTTTTATTAGATGGAAAACTTAATTAAACAACATGTTCAATATTTTTTTATAGAAGGAATATTTAACTAGTTCTCTTGTTGAAATTTGTTTATATTATCTTATTGACATTTAATAAATTTCTAATAATGAAAAACTACGTATTCTTAAAAATTATATTGTCTTTGAAAATTAAGTTATGCAATGAATTAGTAAATAATTTAGGAGTTATACAAAATTTTCTATACGTGAATAAGAAAGTGAGATTTAACAGTAGCATTGACCGAAGTTTCTGCAATGTGTCAAAGTGTATATAACTTATTAAATAAAATATATATATATATATATATATATATATATATATATATATATATATATATCATTAAACTCTTCATAATAAATTATGGAGATAGAATCAGATTAATTAAAAGTTAAAGAAATTAATAGGTTTTCCCCTAAAAAAATGGTTATGTTATAGAGTCAAGAGGTAAAAAAACATTATGCGTTGAGAAATCAGCTTCTTTATAGGAGTTGTGCATTTACATTAGAGGTGAGTTTTTCATTTATTAAGTTGGCATTTCATCTTATTCATGCTCATCGAAAGAAATTGTGTGATAAATGTTATTACCCGATGCTTGACTACTAAATAAAATATTACATGTTAGTTCATTAATCATATTGCATATGTTAGACCTTCTGATCCTCCTAGCAACGGAGATGACGTTGTAGACCATTATATTGATGGTAGTCCACATCAACATTAGTTCAACTTAATTGTATGATAACTTTTAAAACTTGCATATGTATTTAGAACTAATTTTATTTTGGTTTTATGTTGGATCATGTATTAAACTACCTTTTACTACATTATATGTTGGAGTTTATTGTTATTTAGTGTTCCTGGAGGGAACAAATAAGATAGGTTAAGCACAAGCGTCACCTTATCACGTAGTCCGCTATCTCCTTAGTTGGCCTCCTCCCAGTTGATACATGTCGGCTTGAACCCAGGGGGGTTACCTGCAGGAGAGTCTCTGAAGCTCAAGTCAGTCAAAGGTCTTAGAGAGTCAAAATCAGTGATTAATGAATGCGTACCTTTAAATGATGGGGTCCACGTGTATTTATAGAGCATTAATGACATTTGACCATTTCATAGGTTGGGCCTTGACTTGGGCTCTAGTTTGGGCCATGAGTGGGCCTGGGCCCTAACCTAGGCCCTTGAGACCTATTGAACGCGGGGGCTTCGATTTTCGCTAAGTTATTGGAGTAGTCGGCCTGGGCCCTAACCTTACCAGATATGCTCGAGTGGTCGGTCTAGACCGACTACTTGCCTAGATGACTTTTGTTGGTGATATGAGGTGCAGGTTGTCCTCTTAGACATTTAGGTTAGGTTAAAACTGGTACAAGTTAGGCTAACTTGGCCTAGCCTGGGTACTTGGCGGTCTCAATATGTACACTGTTTACTTGGTCGAGTTTGGCTAGGTACGGTACACCAGTCTCCCAGCCTTGTCCGATATGGGTTGTCGGTTAAGGATGATATGTGTTGATAAGCTAGCGGAACCGGTTAGGTGTGATACACTAGTCTCCCAGCCTTTAAGTGTGTGAACAGTGTTAAGGCTTAGAATTTGTAACTGTTAGAAGGTAGGTGAAAGGGTGTCAGTTGGTCAAATCGAAAAAGCTTTGGCACCGTCATTTTGAAGTGTCATATCTTTTGCAATTATGGTGTCGATTGGTCTGTGGTATGGTTTTGGCGGGAAGAGGTTTGTCGTTTGGGATTGTGGGCTATAAATATGTGTTTGCAAATGGATGAGGGGTTACTTGTTTCATTTGTGAATTTTGAATTTAAAGACCTTGTGCGCGTTAAAGTGTCCGACTAGTCCTCAATTTCGACCGACATCTTCTCGTAAAAAAAATGAAATCAGGTATGTCCAGTAGTGGTATCGTGTCTTCGTCTAGTAGTAGTGAAAGTACTGAGTCAGATAGAAGTAAGGATGGGCGACTTGGCGGAGAGGGTACGAGTTCTGGAGTTGTTACGAGCGGGATGTCGATGGAGGTAGTGAGGGAGGTTCGAGAGGATCCTTCCGAAGAGTTGGAGGAGAGTAACTGGCCGGCCAAAGGCGGCTATGGGTGGGTTGCTGCTGATGTTCGTGATCAATCATCTTTATTCAGGTGGTCTCGTCTGTTGAACTCTTGGCTGAACTGCACACCCGTTATGTCCAGGGGTGTCAGTGGAGACATTGTTTCGCTGGAGAGGGTGAGTGTCGTCGACCGGGTATGCCATGGGCAGGAGGGGACTACCGAAAAATTCTTCTACATGTATATGTGCCACTTTTCTCAGCTTCATGTGCGACTGCCCTTAGACGATTTCACTATTGGTGTGCTGCGGGCGTTGAATGTGGCACCTACCCAGCTACATCCTAATAGCTGGGCTTACTTGCAGGCCTTCCACATTCTGTGCGAGTCCTTATATTTGGAGCCTACTCCCTATGCTTTCTTGTATTTTTATGACACCAGGCCCCAAAAGTCGGCTACTTGGCTTTCTTTAATCAGTCGCCCTAGCATCAGCAGACTGGATGCTTTCTCCCAGTCTTTCAAGCATTTCAAAGACGGGTACTTTAAAGTCGTCGTTAAGGAAAGGGGTAAATCTCATTTTTTGAATGCGGATGGGAGTACCAAGTTTTCCTTTAGCTGGACCAACAATCCTTCTCGATATAAAGACATGGGAGTGGAGGAGTTGTCGGCTGGTGACAAGGAGGTGGTGGGGATGTTGTTGAAATTTGTGGATAAGTTGCCCACTAAGGGCCTAGTTAGGGTTTATAATTCGGTGCATCCGATAATAGATATTGAAGGTATCTGTTTATTACTTAA